>Ga0209162_1000516_pt1:5000-42097 | contig 42097 bp, 31 predicted proteins | sample YNPNPMetaG_FD_187121 | JGI IMG/M metagenome (GOLD analysis project Ga0209162, IMG submission 187121) | Anoxygenic and chlorotrophic microbial mat microbial communities from Yellowstone National Park, USA - YNP NP MetaG (SPAdes) (version 2) ...
AAACCGCCAACGTGCCCATATACGCTCGGCTGAAGTTGAGCAGGTGATAGCGGAGTTTAGCGATCTGGCACGCACTCCTTATACAACCTTTTCGATGCTGACCGATTCGGATTTGCAGTTTCCGACCATCGAAGATGAACATGGACAGCCGGTGCAGTTGTCGCATGCCCGCTACGGTCGGCTGATCGAGAGTCCAGACCGACGGGTTCGCCGTGATGCGTTCAAGGGTTATTACAGTGCATTTCTGCCATTCCGAAACACACTGGCAACGACGCTCGGTGCGGCGATTCGGGCGCACGTGATCGAGGCTCGATTGCGTAACTATTCATCGGCATTAGAGGCAGCGCTGGCCCCGAATGAGATTCCGGTTGCGGTGTACCATAATCTCATCGCCACAGTTGAAGCGAATTTACCCCATTTCCATCGCTACCTGGCGGTGCGCCGACGCTTGCTTGGCCTCGATGAGTTACGCTTTTATGATCTGTATGTCCAGCCTGTACCGGATGTTGAGCTGACAATTCCGTATCAAGAGGCGTGCAATCTGATGCGGGCAGCGTTTCGTCCGTTAGGGGAAGAGTATGGGGCAGCGCTCGAGCAGATGTTCAGCCGACGCTGGATCGATGTCTATGAGAATGTGGGGAAGCGGAGCGGTGCATATAGCGGCGGATCGTATGGCACACCTCCCTACATTTTGCTGAACTACCAGGATCGTCTACGTGATGTCTTTACGCTGGCCCATGAGTTGGGTCACTCGCTTCATTCTTACTTCACGCGCAAGCACCAGCCATTCGTGTATGGCAACTACACGATCTTTGTCGCGGAAGTGGCTTCTACGCTCAATGAAGCACTGTTGACGCATTATATGTTACAGAACAATCCTGATGAGTCGCTGCGCCGACGCTTGCTTTCTCAACAGATTGAGGAGATTCGGGGGACAATCTTCCGCCAGACGATGTTTGCCGCGTTTGAATTGTGGATGCACGAGCGCGCCGAACGTGGGCAGCCATTAACGGCTGATGTGCTGAGCCAGCATTATCGTGACCTGGTTGCCCGCTACCACGGCCCCGAATTGCAGATTGATGACGAGCTGGCGTATGAGTGGATGCGGATTCCGCATTTCTACTATAACTTTTATGTCTACCAGTACGCAACCGGTATTTCGGCAGCCCTGGCGCTGAGTCGTCAGATTATCAGCGAGGGGCAACCGGCTATTGATCGGTATCTCCGCTTCTTGCGCAGTGGATCGTCGCGTTCTTCGATTGAGCTGCTACGCGAGGCTGGTGTGGATATGACATCACTGGCGCCGATCCAGGCCGCGATGGATACCTTTGCTGGGCTAGTTGATCAGCTTGAGCAGTTGGTCGTGTAGTGCTACTGGGGTAAGCAGAGGGCGGGTTACGCACCCGCCCTGTCTATTTCAATGACCCCATACAGGAACTGTCGATCCCTTCGGTTATCACGATGACGGCTCTGAAGCCCAATCGCGAGGTTTGAGAAATTCGGCCATTGCAGCTTCAGGGGAACCAGGTTCAGGCTGGTACTTGAATTGCCAGCGAGCCAGCGGTGGGAGAGACATTAAAATCGCTTCGATGTTCCCGCCAGTTTGCAAACCAAAGAGAGTTCCCCGGTCGTAAATCAGATTGAATTCAACGTAGCGTCCACGGCGATAGAGTTGCCACATCCGTTCACGCTCACCGTAGGGTGTGCTCATACGGCGACGCACGATGGGCAGGTAGGCATCGAGGATGGTCGTAATTCCATCGCGCACGAAGGCGAAGGCCCGCTCGAAACCATCTTCGCTAGTGGGATGCAGATCGTCGAAAAAGATGCCGCCAATTCCACGCATTTCGTTGCGATGTTTGAGGAAGAAGTAATTGTCGCAGGCTGCCTTCATCTCGGCGTAACTGGCAATTGGATGGCGATCACAGTAGTCACGGAGCGTTACGTGAAAGTGACGAGCATCCTCAACAAATCCATAGTTGGGAGTCAAATCCATACCACCGCCAAACCACCAGTCCTCTCCTGCTTCAAAGTAGCGAAAGTTGGCGTGGAAAGCAGGGACGTAGGGATTGCGCGGGTGAAGCACCATCGAGATGCCGGTCGCGAAATACGGCTGGCCGCGAGTTGAGGGACGGTGTTGCCAGATACTGGGTGGAACTTCGGCGCCGTGCACTGCCGAGACATTAACCCCGGCCCGCTCAAACACGGCACCTTCGGTCATTACCCGTGCCGTGCCCCCGCCACCACCCGGTCGTTCCCAACTCTCGGCTACGAAATGGCCGTGATTATCAATCTCCTCAAAAGCGGCACAGAGCTGACGCTGCCCATCGCGCATCAAATCATGCACAATGGTACGGGTATCGATAATCGTCATACTATTGTCTCCTGCCTGCTGCTCTAAGGTTTCTCAACAGCTACACCAGGGTCGCGAACGCGGCTTCCGCCGCATTGAGCGTCTCATCGATGTCGGCGGCAGTATGTGCTGTGCTGACAAAGCCGGCCTCAAACTGGGAAGGAGCCAGGTAGACACCACGTTCGGCCATTGCCCAGAAGAACCGGGCATAGCGTTGCGGATCGGCGTAGGCCTTTGCTTCGGCGTAGTTGGTGATCTGGCTGTCGGCCTGACGCAGGAAATAACAGCCAAACATGGTACCCACATTTCCTACCTGCAACGGAATCCGGTAGCGTTCACCAAGCATCCGCAGACCGTTAGCGAGCTGTGTGGTAAGCGTCACCGCCTGCCGGAAAGCCACCCCATCATCAGCGAATGCCGTCCGCAGGGTTGCCAGACCAGCAGTCATTGCCAGCGGATTACCACTCAGCGTACCGGCCTGATACATCGGACCGGCGGGAGCAACCAGTTGCATCAGGTGACGTTTCCCGGCGTAAGCCCCTACCGGCAAGCCACCACCGATCACCTTCCCCAGGCAGGTCAGATCGGGATCAAGACCCCACAACGCCTGTGCACCACCCGGAGCTACCCGAAAACCGGTCATCACCTCATCGAGAATGAAGATTGCGCCATGCGACTTGGTCAATTCGCGCAGACCACTCAGAAAGCCAGGTTTGGGCAACACGAATCCCATATTGGCCGCAATCGGTTCAACAATAACCGCAGCAATCTCGGCGCCACGGCTGGCAAGCAGTGCTGCTACCGCATCAAGATCGTTGTACTCGACAGTGATCGTCTCGGCGGCAACCGATGGTGGCACCCCCGGACTATCGGGGAGACCGAGGGTTGCAACACCACTACCGGCCTGCACCAACAGCATATCGGCGTGACCGTGGTAACAGCCGTTAAATTTCACAATCAGACGCCGACCGGTTGCTGCCCGCGCCAGACGCAGAGCACTCATTGTAGCCTCGGTGCCACTGTTGACAAACCGAATCTGCTCGATTGACGGCACCAGTTCAATCACTAAGCGGGCAAGTTCGGACTCTAACTCGGTTGGCGCGCCAAAGCTCGTTCCACGCTGAGCCTGTTCGGCGATGGCGTTCACTACCACCGGATGAGCATGGCCGAGCAGCAACGGCCCCCACGAGAGCACATAGTCGATATAGCGATTGCCATCAACGTCCCAAACGTGCGCGCCTTGACCCCGCTCAAAGAATATGGGTGTACCGCCAACCCCCCGGAAAGCACGTACTGGCGAATTGACACCACCTGGAATCACCTCTTGCGCAGCGGCAAAGTCGGCCTGCGAACGGCTATAACGTTCGGTAACAATGCTCATTGCATCACCTCTTGAAGAGCAGGCATCGTCGTAGAAACAGGAAATGATTGGACAAACTCAACCAAATAGCGAACGTGGTCAACTGGTGTTTCGGTGAGAATGCCGTGACCGAGGTTAAAGATATGACCGGGACGACCACCGACTCGCTGTAAAATCTCACGGGCGCGGGCAGCAATGATAGATGGCGGTGCAAAGAGGGTCATCGGATCGAGATTGCCCTGAACAGCATGTTCATAACCGTATTGCGCCCAGGCTGTATCAATATCGATCCGCCAGTCTACACCAAGCACATCAGCGCCGATCTGACGCAATTCACCGGCCAGACCGGCCATATCGGTGCCGAAGTAAATGATCGGTGGTGCAGCGTCTCCTAACCGTTGGCGCACCGTTTGTATGACCGCCTTTGTATGCTGCAACACATAACTGCGGTAGTCAGCAGGTGCCAGCGCGCCGGCCCAGCTATCGAAGATTTGCACTGCGTCGGCCCCCGCCTCGACCTGTGCAATCAGGTATTCGGCAACCAACTGGCTGAGCCGCTGCATGAGGTCATGCCAGGCCGCCGGTTGTTCATACATGAAGCGTTTTGTCAGCCGGTACTCTCGCGATCCTCCGCCTTCGATGGCATAGCTGGCGAGCGTAAAGGGTGCCCCGCTAAAGCCGATCAGCGGCAAACCATTCAGTTCACGTTTGACCAACTGTAACGCCTTCAGTGTGTAGGCGACCGTCTCACGTGGATCACAAGAACGTAATTCTGCAACTTCACGCGGATGACGAATGGGGTTGTGAATAACCGGTCCCTCGCCTTTTTCGTAGGTGAGCTGCAACCCTAGCCCTTCAAGGGGTGGCAGAATATCGGCAAAGATAATTGCTGCATCTACACCAAGTGCCTTTACTGGCTGTAACGTAACTTCAGCGGCGACCTCGGGTGTTTTCACCATCTGCAAAAATCCGTACCGCTCGCGGACAGCCCGGTATTCAGGCATATAGCGACCGGCCTGGCGCATCAACCAGATCGGTGTGCGATCGACCGATCGACGACGACAGGCACGTAGAAAACGATCACGCATGATCTTCCTCTCAATGTATAGAACCTTATCCCAACCACTCAGCAGCTTCTCGCGCCCAATACGTGATAATCATATCGGCGCCAGCACGCCGAATCGCAGTCAGAGTCTCCAATGCAATTCGCTGCTCATCGAGCCAGCCCTGTAAGGCGGCAGCTTTCACCATACTGTATTCACCACTGACCTGATAGGCAGCCAGGGGCAACGTATAGCGGTCGCGTACCTGACGGATAATATCGAGGTAGGCAAGTGCCGGTTTAACCATCAGAATATCAGCACCTTCGGCGACATCAAGTTCGACTTCACGAAGTGCTTCACGAGCATTGGCCGGATCCATCTGATACTGGCTACGGTCACCAAATTGGGGTGGGCTTTCGGCGGCATCGCGGAAGGGGCCGTAGAAGCCACTCGCATATTTGGCGGCATAGCTCATAATCGCCGTATGTTGCAGACCAGCAGCATCAAGCGCAGCTCGAATAGCAGCTACCATCCCGTCAATCATTCCTGACGGCGCAATAATGTCGGCGCCAGCTCTGGCATGCACAACCGAAGCCTCGGCGAGTAACGCCAGTGTCGCATCATTAAGCAGATAACCCTGGCCGAGTTGCGGCTGATAGTCATTCCGATCAGGGGTATTGAGAACACCGCAGTGGCCGTGGTCAGTGTACTCACAGAAGCACATATCACTGATAACAACCATACCCGGCACTTCGGCCTTAATCGCCTGAATGGTTTGCGGGACAATACCTTCGGGATCATAATTTTCGCTACCACAAGCATCTTTACGGGCCGGAATGCCAAAGAGCAGTACCGCTCGAATCCCAAGTTCAGCCAGTTCCTTTGCCTCTCGCGCAGCCTGATCGGGCGACATCTGATACTGACCGGGCATTGAGCGAATAGCTACTCGTAAATTGTGACCATGACGCACAAACATCGGCGCGATCAATTGGGCCGGCGTCAGGCGCGTTTCACGCACAAGATCACGGAGCGCCGGGCTGACACGTAACCGGCGTGGCCGGTATACCGGCGTTGGAATGTTTGTTGTTGTGCCATTGGCAACTGATACGTGACGAGAGAGAAGATCCACCTTTTTACTCCTTGGTTTCACAGTGCGGGATAAAGACCTGTTCCAAAGCAGCAATCAGCGCGTCATCGTGTGGACGGTCGGCAATGGCTGCGACCGACAGACCAAGTTCAGTGCAGACAGCAGCCGTGCTGGGGCCGATACAGATCAATGGTGGTAGTTGATCAGGCGTACACAGAGGCTGAAGTTGGCGCACTGCTGAACCACTGGCGAGCACAATCGCATCAACCGCCTGAGACTGCAACGCTGAGCGAAGTTCATCGACCCCCGAACCGGCAACTGTACAGTACGCGGTGACCCGTTCGACATCGGCGCCTGCCGTGCGTAACGCCTCGGCAAGAGTGGGAGGCGCAATATCCGCACACGGTAACAAAACCCGTTTCCCGGCCAGATTTCCCATCGCTGCCGGTAAGGCTACTCCCAGTTCTAACTCAGGGACAACCGCCGGTTCACGCCCCCACACGCGCCGACAATCAGCCGCCGTCGCTTTGCCAACCGCAGCAATCGCAGTGGCGGTAGGGATCACCGCTTCAGCTAACACCTGTACCGTCTGGCGACTGGTCACAACCAGCCAATGGTATGCACCGGCAGCGAGACGGGCGATGGCCTGTTGCAGAGGATATTGATCGGCAGGTGGTGCATACGCGATCAACGGCGTTACTAACGGTAGTGCGCCAAGAGACCGCAACCGCTCGGCCAGGGTATCGCTGCGTCCAGATGGACGAGTAATGGCTATCCGGCGACCAACAAGGCCACTCATCGGCGTGCCTCCAGTTGATGACGAATAGTCGTCAGGATTGCCTCACCACCGCGGGCCAGCAACAACTCGGCAACCGCAACCCCCAGAGCTTCTGGCTGCGCTGGATCACCGGTTTGCTCGGCAAAGACAAGGGTCTTACCGTCGAGTGAACCGATCATACCACGCAGGTGCAGACCGGCATCAGTAACCACTGCATGCGCAGCAACCGGTATCTGGCAACCACCCTCTAACCGCCGTAACAGTGCCCGCTCGGCTAAAGCGGCTGAACGCGCAACCGGATCGTCGAGGGTCGCCACTAACGACTGGGTTGCGGCATCGTCAGCACGAATCTCGATAGCCAGAATGCCCTGGGCCACTGCCGGCAACATCACCTCCGGATCGAGAGGATAAATAACCGCGTCGCCGATCTGCGCACCAGGCGTACCATCCCACAACCCCAGCCGACGCAAACCGGCAGCAGCCAGAATCAGCGCATCGTACTGACCGGAAGCCAGCTTGCGCAAGCGGGTGTCAACGTTCCCACGCACATCGCTAAGCTGCAAATCGGGTCGATGATGGCGAAGCTGACTGGTGCGTCGCAAGCTCGACGTTCCGACCCGTGCCCCGGCCGGTAATGTTTTGAGATCGGTGCCGATGGTAGCATTCCTCACGACTAAGGCATCGCACGGATCGGCCCGGACCGGAAATGCAGCGAGCATCAACCCATCGGGCGTCACAGTCGGCATATCTTTCGCACTGTGGACACAAAGATCAACTTCACCGGCTAATAGGGCCTGCTCAAGCTCCTTCACAAACAGACCCTTATCGCCAACCGCCGATAATGCGACATCCAGCACGCGATCGCCGGTAGTTGAGATGATCCGCAGCTCAACCTCGAGATCGGGAACAGCGGTACGGAGCGCACGCGCAACCCATTCTGACTGGACACGGGCAAGAGCCGAACCGCGAGTACCAAGCAAGACACGCGCCATAAACGCCTCTCAATGTTCCAGATTAAAGAGTTCGGCCAGAATCGAAGCGTAACGTTTACCCTGACCATGCGCCGCCGCTTCACGTAGACAGCGGGTTGGCGGGTGCAACAGCTTATTGATAATACTCCGTGACATTCCTTCAATCACCGCCCGCTGTTCGGGGGAAAGATCGTGCAAGCGGCGTAGTGCACGGGTCAACTCCTCATTCCGCACCTCTTCCGCTCGCTGTCGGAGCATTGTCAGGACCGGTAGCGCCTCTTGGGTGCGCATCCAGGACATAAACTCTTGAACTTGCTCTTCAACAATCTGTTGGGCAATGTCCAACACGGTACTTCGCAACTCAATCGTGTGACTCACCACTTCACGCAGGTCGTCAACGGTAAAGAGATAAACACCAGGAAGTTGCGCAACATCAGCAGCAATATCACGCGGCACGGCTAGATCGATCAGTAGCATCGTCGGTGGCTCACAATCGCCACAAGCGTGCGTCCGTTGTTTGTGAGCAATCGCTTCGGCCACATGGTGGCGATAAATAATCGGTACCGGTGCGGCTGTCGAACTGATCACAATATCAGCGCGGGCCAACGCCTGCGGCAGAGCACCGAAATCGAGCATCTCGGCACCATAGCGCTCGGCAAGAGCCGCAGCGCGAGCCGACGTGCGATTGACAATCGTCAACCGATCAGCACCGTTGGCAATCAGGTTCTGGGCGGCCAGCTCACTGACCTCACCGCCCCCAATGAGCAACACTTCCCGACCACGCAAATCACCAAGCCGACGACGGGCAAGTTCAACGCCAGCCTGGGACACACTAGCTGCCCCTTTGCCAATGGTCGTTTCGTGACGAACCCGCTTGCCGGCGACCAGGGCAATCTGGAACAAGCGATGCAGTATCGAACCGACACTCCCGATCCGTTGTGCAGCTTCGTAGGCACTCCGAACTTGCCCCTGAATCTGCGCCTCACCTAACACGAGCGAGCGTAGCCCGGCCGCCGTTGCACATAAATGCCGGACCACCGATTCGCCCTGATAGAAATAGAGCGTATGGGCAAAACTCTCGGCTGGCCGTTGGTGAAAAGTAGACAAAAACTCCACTACGTGTTGGGTTGTCGTGCCTGGATTGGTTACTCCGTACAACTCGACCCGATTGCAAGTTGAGAGAATAACGGCCTCACTGAAGAGGGGTGGTGCGCCGGTTTCGGACACGGTTAGTCGCATCAAGGCTGACGGCAAATCGGTCTGACTGAACGCAAGCTGTTCACGAATCTCAACCGGCGCCGTGGTATGATCGAGACCGGCAAGGAACAGATTCATACGCCTGATCCTCTGCGTTGCAAAACATTCACGGTACGACGCTAAACGGAAATCCACCTTCTCCAACCGGACGTATGGCAACAGAAGGCCCGGCATCCTCGCCTCGGCGCACCATTGCGCTTTTGGAGGCCTTAGTATTATACCGCGGATTGTTTCATAATCTACACATTTCTATACTTTTCTAAGCATCGCCCATCGCAGCCACCAACTGCCCCAGATCACGACGCTGGCTACGGAAGGCGCTGACATCAATTGCACGGAGCATCACCAGCGCTGTGCAGAGAATGATCGCCTCGATCAGAAAGACCGTTGCATACGCACCAGTTGGCCCAACGACTAGGGCTGCCAGGTCGCGGATGATCCCGGCCAGTAAGTTCCCTAAACCGCGCGCAGCCGCATCGGCGACGCCCCATGCACCGATAAAAAGACCCACCTGCTGCGGCGTGGTCATATCGAGCATCAACGCCAGATTCGTTGCCGTTGCAATACCGGTACCAAAGCCGAGTAAAGCAACTGCTGGCACAAAGATCGGCTCAAGATGTAAGATACCACTGAGCGCAATCAGGGTAAGGCCGGTAGCCGCAATGATGCCACCGACCATCGCGCCGTGTTTGTTGCTTAGCCAACGGCTTAACACAATGCCATGCAACAAAAGGGCTAATAAGGTGGCACTTCCCCATGTCGCTGTCAATTGCGTTGTCGAACGAACATCCATCGCGAAAGCCTGCGCGCCATACGGTTCAAGTAATACGTCCTGACCAAGAATCGCCGACAGCATAAACATCAGATAGACAAAAAACCGCCGGGCAAGCGGATCGCGAACAACAGTGCGCACTGACGCTGTTGCACTGTAACGCTCTTCGTGGCTGAGTGGCACCGCGTTACGCGGCTCAAGTCCGATCAGGCCAAGCGTAGCAATTGTTAAAGCAACCCCAGCACAAATCGCGAAGACCTCGATCAGACGCTCCGGCGAGTAGGGTTCAAGTGCACGCCCGGTGCCAATCGCTGTGCTGATAACTGCTGTGATCATCATAAACCACATCACGGCAATTGTGCGCGAACGATATTGAGCGGGCGATATATCGCTTGCCAGTGAGAGATAGGAGACAACTGCGGTGTTAAAGCCCACCCCCCATATGCCGAAGACCAGGAGGGCAAAGATCAGACCCGGCCAGAAATTAGCGTCCATCGCAAAGGCTGCAAAGGGAGTCAGGGCTGCACCGACAACACACAGCAGAATGCCCAACGCGATGTAAGGAGTACGGCGATAGCCCCACAGCGGATGCCGATCCGAGAATTGACCGATGAAGACCTGAATCGGTGAAAAGAGATGCGGCAAAATGATCAGCGCCGCTACAATACTGGCCATAATCCCAAGCTCGTGGATCATGATCCGATTGAGAACCCCAGTAATCGGCACCAGACTAATCGCAACGGCGACATGCAGCATTCCGAACCGAATCATCTTCAACCAGCTCATCTGACACTCCTCTCTTCACTAATCCCTTCGAGACGATCTTCGAGGTCCTGGTAGATTTCCTGCAAGCGGTTGAGCGTCGCTTCGTCAGCCGCCCAGAAACCACGACCGGCAGCTTCAAGCAATCGACGAACGACGCCAGCGGTTGCCGATGGGTTGAGCGCCGCCATCCGCTCGCGCATGGTGTCATCGAGGGCATAAGTGGCTGCGATCTCGTCGTACACCCAACCTTCAACCGCATTGGCGGTTGCACTCCAGCCATACGTATGCCCGACACGGGCTTCAATTTCACGTACCCCGGCAAAGCCGTGGGCAAGCATGGCTTCATGCCACTTTGGATTGAGCAGCTTGGCGCGGGTTTCGAGACGCAGCATCGTTTCAATCGAAGCCACCCTACTGGCGCCGGGTGTATTGATCGCATCGGCAACCAGCACTGGTGGCGCCTGACCACGCAATCGTTCAACACTCTTCGCGACACCTCCGAGATTCTCGTAGTAGTTGTCGATGTCGGTTAGACCGACCTCAAAGCTGTCAATGTTCTGGAAGGTCGCTTGCACGTGCCGCAACGCCCCCTCAAGCAAATGCCGTGCCTCACGCCATTGCCCGTCAGCCGTGCGGACAAAACTCTTGCGCGACAAGAAGGCGTCACTCAGTTGTTCATCATTCTCCCAGGTACCGCTTTCGACCAGGAAATTAACATTTGCGCCGTAGCTACCAGGAGCGTTGGTAAAGACACGAATCGCCGCTTCTTCGAGCGAGATGCGTTGTTCAGCGACTTGCGCCAGTACATGGGCGCGCACGAAGTTCCATTCCGGCGGCTCATCAGCAGTTGCCGCCAAATACGCCGCACGGTCGATCAAGCGCATCTGGTTGCCGAGCAGATCGCGGAAAATACCGCTGACGGTGACCACTACGTCAATCCGTGGACGACCGAGTTCGCTTAATGGCCGAAGTGTTACATCGGCAATGTTCCCCAGCTCATCAACAACCGGACGGGCGCCGATTAATGCCAGCACTTGCGCCACCCCTTCACAGTCGCTCTTGAGATTGTCAGTACCCCATAACACGATCGCGATACTCTCTGGCCAGCCGCCTTGCTCGCTACACAAACGAGTAAGTAGTTCAGTCGCCAGTGCTTCCCCACGCTGCATTGCTGCCGGCGTCGGCACCCGATAGGGGTCAAGCGCGAACAGGTTGCGTCCGGTTGGGAGAACAGCAGGATTACGCACGGCATCGTTACTCGGTGAAGGTGGAATGAACCCACCGCGCAAACCGTGCAACAAGTTTTGCAGCTCGTGATTGGTCAGCAGGCCGGTGCGCAGTTCGGCCAGTTTGGGCCAGAACGGCTTTAGCTGCGCTGCGGGGACGACCTGAGCCAGGCGCGCCGTAGCGGCTCGTGCTCCAGCTTCAACATCCGGTGCTTCGGCATAAGCCAGCATTGCCGAACGTCCCAGGGCTTCGATCTCGCGCATCTGACTCTGCGCCACCAGATCACTGCCCAGGCGCGCACAGAGATCTGCGTAATCGATCCCCATCCCACGTGCGATCAATGCTGGCAAGCCGCCATCAGGTTGTAAGTTCGCGTAGAGCCACAAGAAATCGGCCAGCTCCGCCGGTGTTGGCGGCTGACCGAGCACATGCAACCCAACCGGAATCATCCGCTGCTCAATCCGAAGCAGCTCATGGGCTAACCCCGCCACATCGGCGTAATCATCACCACTCGTCGCCATGGGAATACCGAGCTGCGCAGCCCGCTCACGCAGATCGGAGACCAACGTCGGGTCAGGACGACGTTCGTACTGATCAATCGCATCACGTAGCGCTCGCAACCCTTTGTACAACCCAGCTTGCTGAACCGGCGGCACCAGATAACTGACCAGCGTCGCCGCGCCGCGTCGTTTGGCAATCGCCGCCTCACTCGGATTATTCACGCTGTAGAGATAGAAGTTCGGTATTGGCCCGATCAGGCGCAACGGCCAACAACGAGCACTAAGCCCCACCTGCTTCCCCGGCATAAACTCCATCGCGCCGTGTGTCCCAAGATGAATAACTGCATCGGCACGGAATTTGTGGATCAACCAGGTGTAAAACGCAGCAAAAGCGTGGTTTGGGGCAGCATCTTTGGCGAGCAATAATCGCATCGGATCACGCTCGTAGCCAAAACTGGGCTGTACACCAACAAAAACATTCCCGAACTGACGGCCCAAGATACGGATGCCCCGACTATCACGTAACAATTCACCCGGCGCCGGTCCCCAATACGGTTCGATCTCGGTATAAGCAGGGAAGAGACGGCGATACTCATCGGCACTCAACCAATCGGCAATGTTGGCATCAGCGCCCTGGGCTGGACCAGTATCTAACAGCAAATGGCGCAATTCATCAACAGTGCGTGGCACCTCAACCTGATAACCATCGGCAGCCAAAGCCTGCAACAGATGAAACAGACTGGCGAAGACATCGAGATACGCCGCCGTCCCAACCGTACCCAAGGCTGGCGGGAAATTGTAAATCACTACTGCCAGCCGCTTCTGCGCATTCGGCAGATGACGTAGGGCAACCCGACGGGCAATTCGGTCGGCGATCTGCTCGATCTCAGCTTGTGCCGGTGCAAAGCGTTGTCCGTCAGCGGCGGGACCACCGAAAATCAGCGGTTCGGCCGCACCTTCCAGCTCAGGAATCGCCACACTCAACGCCTGCTGCACCGGAACCAGACCATTATCATCGGCACGCCAGTCATCTATCCGCTGAAACGCCAGCGGCACCAATCCCAGGTACGGACGATCAAACCTGATCAGCGCCTCAGCCGCCTGGCGGGGCTGGCTCTCGGCTGGGCCACCGACCAGGGCAAAACCGGTTGCGTTGACCAGCAGATCGACATCAGCCAGCTCTTTCTCTAGGAGCGGACGCATATCCAGACCGGCTGCATACGCGATACGCGCCTCGAGACCGCGCGCCTCAATGGCACGGGCCAGCGCATCGATATGAGGAGTATTCCCACTTAGCACCACGGTTCGTAGGGTGAGAATACCCACTTTACCGCGTGGCGCAAATCGATTCCCCCGCCAGCGTCGGTAATCGTTCAACGACGAAAAAAGGTCAGGGGCATCAGGATGATAAAGAGCAGTATCAGGGTAGGTGAGTGGATCGAGCTGAGGCAGTTTTGGACGTGGTGCAGGACCGTAACGACCGATTAAGACACAGAGCAGGCGATAAAGATTTTCGGGTGAAGCATTGAGCCAGTACTGATGGCTGGTAATATACGTATACAAATCGCGCGACGTACCGGGAATAACTTTCAACACCTTACTCAAGTTGCGTAAAATCGCCAGTTGGCGACGGGCCTCGCCAGCGCCACCTTGGGGGCGCAATTTCTGCACCCAACTGCGCAATGGACCCGGTTCATTTTCACTCTCACGCCGAAGTGAAAAACCACCAATGCGCGTACAACGGATCAGAGCCGGATTCGAGGTAATGATCAGCGTCGGCTTGTCATAGTGCGCCAATCGATCCGCGAGTGGCCGAACCAGTTCCTCGCTAAACAGGCGCGCTCCAAAGACTAGATCGGCCCGCGCCAGGTCTCGATCAAGCTGCGACCAGCCTGCACCATCGCGTAGTGTCGCGGCATCGTAAACCGCCAGACTCAACGCCACCTTGTGCTCGCGCCGCAAACGATCGGCAGCCGCCAGAAGTGCCGGACGATGGTTTCCGTCGATGGTCAGAACCACAATATGCATGAGCAATTCCCTCATCTCGTACCAGGCGAAACCAGAATCACGGCCAACAGACACCCCAGGCGGCAGGATCATTCCTGCCACCAGGGCACAACATCAACGGAGAGATGCAAGAACTATCGCTAATCGGCCGCTATCACACGCTGCGGTCGGTTCGGACCAGGATAATTGGGGAAGCCGGGTAGACCTTTCCAGCGAATGGCTTCAGTCGTCTTGCGTGTAGGTAGCCGATAAATGGCCAGTAAGCGCAGTGCAATGGCTGCCTTCAGACGAGTTGACTGCGCCAGCGCAATCGGATCGTTTCGCCCTTCCAGAGCACGCAACTTACGGTCATACTCAACCAGCTTATCCATGTACCCAAAGAAACGCGGATCGTCGAGGTTCATTGTCTCAGGGTAGACCTGCGTCGCAATATCGTTGCACAGGCGGATGACACGCTGGTCGTAGTCGCGCCAATCGAGACCAAGAGCAGCGTAGAAATTAGACCGGCGGGCATCGTTGAGATACATCGTTGCATACACCGCGAGCAAGAAGAAACGGATCCAGCGCCGGTTGACGCCCTCGAGCATCTCAGGCTGCGAGCGCATCAAGAGGGCAAAGAACTCACCATGGCGATATTCGTCGTTGCACCACTGCTCAAACCACTTGAAAATGGGGTGAATACAGTTCTGCGGATTCCGTTCCAGGTGGCGATAGATATGAATATAGCGCGAGTAACCGATCTTCTCCGACAGATAGACGGAATAGAAGATAAACTTCGGCTTGAAATAGGTGTACTTCTTGCGCTTCTGTAACACGGTCAGATCAAGCGCAACGTTCAGATCAGCCATCGTGCGATTGAGAAAGCCGGCGTGACGGCCTTCATCGCGGCTCATATACTTGAAAATGGCTTTCAGCGTCGGATCATGGAGATGTTTTACCATCTCGGCATAGAGCAGACAACCGCTGAACTCTGCCGTACACGAGCGCTCGAGGAAATCGATGAAGGCATCGCGCTCAGGCATATCATCAAAATTCTGCAAAAACTCATCGGTACGCCGGAAGTGGGTGCGGTTGTAATCGTAGGCAAACTCGTCACGGATCCAGTCAAACTCGTCGCGCAGCCCATTGCGGTCAATCTCGAGTCTGTCGATAGCCTTAAAATCGGTAGTGTAAAAGCGCGGAGAAAGAATGGCCTCTTTCAGAGCATGGCGGGTCGTGCGACTGAACTCACCGGGCATTTCCATCATTAACGGATTAATCCAGAACATCCCTGCGCTCCTTTGCGATCTGGTAACTCCTATCTTGCCACGGGCATAACGCCCGACCAACACTACGGATGCTCGACAAGCTCATTGATCTCGACCAGACTGCTCTTCTTGGTCAGAAACCGTCGCAGAGCACTGGCCTTGTAGAGACGAATCGGGCTGCGATAACAGATTTCACCGTTGGTACGCCCATCTTCGGTCGGTGGGAGATGCATAATCTCAAGGGTATCGCCAGGTTGAATCTCCATTCCAGGTGGTAGATCAACGTGGAAGTGGAAATGCTCGTGCTCACTCTGCAAGCGAACAAACCCCTCACCCTCGAGCAATACCTCACGGTTGTACCACTTGTGCAGCAAGAACGCCGCTACTCCCAATACGGTCACCGCCAGTAACTTCCGCATATCTTCCTCCTGTAGTCTCGTTTCTGAACTACAACCTTATCAAACTAGGATCTCCTGGCCTCGATCAACGTCACGTGATAGAAGCGACTGCGAATGGGCTGAACCCGTTGAACGCGCAAACCAGACTGAGCCAGAATACTCACTACATCACTGTCACGGATCATCTGAATCCCGGTGCGACGCTGACTATGGGGAAACCAACCGCCGATCCGGTGCAATGCGGCCAACAACGTACTGTACGGCGCATAAGTAAGGAGCAGCGTGTGTTCGGTCAGACTGGCTAGATGATGGCAAAGTTGCGTAAACGCCGGTTGGGGATAATGGATTAAGACATCGAAACAGGCCACAAGCTGAGCCGGTTCACACAACGATTCAATATCAGCTTCGATACACTCAACCCGATCAGACAAACCGGCTTCGGCGACTGCCCGACTGGTAGCGGCGACCATTTGCGGTGCAATATCGGCGGCCCGCACTCGATAGCCGCGTCGGGCCAACATCAGGCTAAACAAACCAACCCCACAACCAACGTCAAGAGCCGTGGTTGGCGGCGGTTGATCGTCGAGCCACGTATCGGCTATCTCCAGCATCCGGTTATGACCATCACGAATGCTCTGCCGAATGAGGGAAAGTGGGGCGTTGCCGTAAATTGCCGACCAGCGTTCAAAGCCCAGACCATTGAAATACTCCCGTAATTGGGCTTTGTGCTGAGATAGCTCGAGCACGTCTCCCTCCTGTCTGGTACCTGTGTAGTCCAAACTTGGAACTACGTTCACAAATAATCGATACGTGCAGCTATTCCTAATCGAATGACCAATCTGTGAATTGATGATGTAGTGCAGAATCAAAACTACGAATGTTCAAGCAAATTGTAGCATGAGAGTCAACAAAATGGAATATAGACAATGTTTGTGCAAAATCTTTGCGATTTATTCAAATGGCTCATGATTGCGTTGTGATGCCCAAAAAATCCATTATCTGAACCTTGAAATATGTTCACAGGACGGGCAATGGTGCTGCACGAGCGTCTGTCTGAACCTGACACCTCGAACTATGACCCGTGCTATAATTGAGCAACGGAAATGTGCTATCGCTTCACCACATTGACTGCCAGGCCAATCAACGCGCCACAGCTAGCCGAACGGTGGTGCATCAATTTTGAATGATGAATATCATTATCTGCACTTCGTTTCCGTTGATGGTTTAGACTGTGCGGTATGAGTGTAGGGGTGGGCCAGACTACCGCGTAGCCAGAGTTTTACGCTGCTACTGGAGGCTTACAAAGATGGAAGGCTATACACTGCCCCGTCGCGATGGATCGGATAGCGCACCTGATCTGATCGACTTGCGAAGCGATACGGTCACTCTGCCCAGTGCCGCGATGCGAGCCGCAATCAGTGCAGCCGCCCTCGGCGACGATGTCTATGGTGAAGATCCAACAGTGAACGCGCTTGAACAACTGGCCGCTCAGCGCGTCGGTAAAGAAGCGGCTGTACTGGTCGTCAGTGGAACGATGGGGAACCTGGCTGCACTGCTGGCGCATTGTCAGCGTGGTCAGCGCGTTATTCTGGGTAACGAAAGCCACATTTACCACTATGAAGCTGGTGGCGCCAGTGCCCTGGGAGGATTAATCTACCATCCATTGCCTACCGATCCGAACGGATGTATCGACCTGTCCGCACTGGAAGCAGCCGCAACCACGATCAACGATCCCCATTTTTCGCCCCCCGGTGTCATTTGTCTGGAAAACACCCACAACCGCTGCGGTGGCGTCGTTTTGACCCCCGATTATCTGGCACAAGTCCGAACGATAGCCCACAACCACGAATTACCGGTTCATCTTGATGGAGCGCGCATCTTTAACGCCGCCGTTGCCCTGGGCGTACCGGTCACTGAGCTGACGAATCACGTTGACACGGTGATGTTCTGTCTCTCGAAAGGGCTTGCTGCACCGGTTGGCTCGCTGGTTGCCGGGCCGGCTGAGGTGATTGCCCGTGTACGACGGATACGCAAAATGCTTGGTGGCGGAATGCGACAGGCCGGTATTATTGCTGCCGCCGGTATTGTGGCATTAACCGAAATGATTGATCGCCTGGCCGAAGACCATGCCAACGCCAGACTACTGGCCGCCGGCCTGGCCGAATTACCAGGTGTACAAATTGATCTGAGTAAAGTACAAACAAATATTGTGCGCTTCCACCTGAGTCATCCGCGGCTGCGAGTGGCTGAGTTCCTGGCAGCACTCCGTGCGCACGGTATTTTAATGGGAAGTTTGAGTACCACGAGTATCCGCGCAGTGACTCACTATGGGATTGAGCGGACGCACATTGAGCAGGTTATCACGGTAGCAGCCGAGATTCTGGCATGACCCGCAAATGGAACAGGGACGCGATCCTTACGGTTCATCGGTGTACGTTACCATTAAGAATGTAACCGGTTAGGAAAGGGACCTGGCGCAACAGTATCACCCGCGTAGCTATAAATACCAATGATCACCAGCTCAGTAATATGCTTGAGTCACTATCCTCAAACGTTGGGGATGTTATGAACCGTAGCGTTTCTTCTGAATTATACGTGCTATCTTCACCCACCGGCCAGATTCTGGCTGTCAGTGAGGCGATGCGTCCCTTGCAAGCGCAGGTCTCTAACCTACTAGCCGATCTGACGCAATCGGGGGAGAATACAGAGGTCGTACTCAGCGGGCGTACATACAACGTGCAACGGCAAGTTCTATGGAGCGAAGACGGGCAAGTCTTTGGCATCATGCTCTCATTTCGCACTATGAAGTCTGATGCACGACTCGGTGAAATGGCTCTTACGCTTTCTAGCAAGCTGGAAATTGAACATGTGTTAGAAAACGTTGTCCGTTTCGCAATGGAACTGCTCGATGCCGATGCCGGCGCACTACCAATCTACGACGCAGAGCTAGATCGTCTGTTACCCGGTCATCTGGTCAATTTGCCGGTTGATCTGATAGTACCGATAACCGGAAAACGGCGCGGATTGATGTGGCAAATTATTGATCAACGAACGTCACTTTTGATTGCTGATTATGCCGATCATCCGGCGGCATTACCAGAACTGGTGAATATCGGAGTACGCTCACTCCTGGCGACACCGATTCTGTACGGTCAGACTCCCCTGGGTATTTTGGCCATCTACCGCATGCGCAATGAGCCATTCCGCGAGAGTGATCGCGATCTTTTACAGGCCATTGCGCAGCAAACTGCCATTGCCTTGCAAAGCGCCCGTCTGTACCAGCGTGCCATTCGGGATGCCGATGAACGCTTTGCATTGTACCAGACCAGTATCGAGCTGGGAGCGACGCTTGATTTGGAACAGTTGTACCAGGTGATCCATCGCGCAGTGACACGCCTGGTGAACCATCAGCGCTTTGTGATTGCAATCCTCAACGAGCAACGGCTCGTAGATTATGTCTACATCATCACACCCGATGGCCGCCGGACTCACCAACGACTACCGCTACACTGCGGTCTGGCCGGATATGTGTTGCGCTTCGGCGTCTCGTTACGCTTATCCGGCGCCCATGCTATCCCTGAGCCAGCGATCCAACTCCTGCCTGACATTGAAGGTGATCCGGCCCAGGGCACGCTGATGGCTACGCCCCTGAGCTTAGGCGACCGCATCATTGGTGCGCTTGTTGTGTGGAATAATCAGCATGATGCCTATTCTAAAGCCGATCTGAACGCACTTGAACTCCTGGCAGCGACAGTAGCGGTAGCTTTACAAAATGCTTTTCGCTTCGCCCAAATCCAAACGTTAGCTATCACCGATAACCTGACCGGCCTGATCAATCGGCGTCACTTTCTCAATATCCTGCACCACGAAATCGAGCGTTCCCGGCGTTATCACACACCGGTGAGCGTTGCAATGATTGATATTGATTACTTCAAGCAGATCAACGACACCTACGGCCATCTGGTCGGTGACCATGTTTTACGTGAAGTAGCCCAACGTTGTCGCCAACACTTACGTGATGTTGATATTCTGGCCCGTTATGGCGGTGAAGAGTTTGCTTTAATTTTACCGGAAACAACCTACGAACAGGCCATGGTGGCCAGTGAACGACTCCGCAAGACAATCGCTGCAATGCCAATCATGCTCGATGGGAAATCGTTACACACGACCTTGAGCATCGGCGTAGCCTCGTTTCATCCAACGCTGTATCCCGATCCATCTTCATTTATCGCCGACGCCGATCGCGCCCTCTACCTGGCCAAACAGCGTGGACGCAATCGGGTCTGTGGTGTACAGGAGCTGACGAACAATGCCGAATCCTGATTTCGCCTACGTTCAACGCATTCTTACCAGTCGTGTCTACGATGTCGTTAAAGAGACACCACTACAGCCGGCGCCCCTGCTGAGCAGCCGCCTTGGCATACCGATCTTTTTTAAACGTGAAGACCTTCTGCCCATCTTTTCGTTTAAGCTCCGTGGCGCATACAACCGGATGGCACATCTCAGTCCGGCAGAAAAAGAACGTGGCGTGATCACGGCTTCTGCTGGTAATCACGCCCAGGGTGTTGCCTATTCCGGACAACAGCTCGGTGTGCGCACGCTGATCGTTATGCCGGTAACCACCCCAGAAATAAAGGTAGCCGCCTGTCGCCGACGGAATGCCGAAGTCGTGCTTTATGGTGACAGCTATAGCGACGCTGAAGCGCATGCCTATCGCTTACAGCGAGAACTGGGATTAACCTTCATTCATCCCTACGATGATCCGTTGGTGATTGCCGGTCAGGGTACTATCGGCCTTGAGATTTCTCAGCAGATGCGCGCCGAGCGGTATCGGGTCTTCGTGCCGGTTGGTGGCGGTGGGCTGATTGCCGGTATCGCTATTTTCCTCAAGAGCATCAATCCAAACATCGAGATTATTGCCGTCGAACCCGATGACTCAGATGCGATGTATCAGAGTATGCGGGCCGGCTACCGTGTCACCCTCGATCAAGTTGGCATCTTTGTCGATGGTGTCGCAGTGCGGCGGGTCGGTGAACACACCTTTGCGATTGTCCAGCGTTACGTCGATGATTTTGTGCGGGTCACGACTGATGAGGTCTGCGCCGCGATCAAAGACGTATTCGAGGATACGCGCGCGATTATGGAACCGGCCGGTGCGCTGGCCGTCGCCGGATTAAAGCGTTATGTCGCCGAGCGTGGCGCTGCCGATCTACCGGCGGTTGCCCTAACCTGCGGTGCAAATATGAATTTCGACCGGCTCCGTCACGTTGCCGAACGAGCCGAGATTGGCGAACAGCGTGAAGCGCTGTTTGCCGTGACTATTCCCGAACGGCCTGGCTCATTCAAGCAATTTTGCCGGGTCATTGGGCCGCACAATATCACTGAATTTAACTACCGCTATGCACCAAGACCCGATGCAAATGTCTTTGTAGGTGTGCAACTGACTCATGCAAATCAACGCCACGAACTGGCCGAACGCATGCGCAACGCTGGTTATACCGTCCTCGATCTGACCAATGATGAACTGGCAATCATTCATCTACGACATATGGTCGGTGGACGATCACCAGAAGCGACAGATGAGCGTCTGTTCAGCTTCGAGTTCCCTGAACGACCGGGTGCTCTCTTGCAATTTCTCGAATCGCTGGATGCTTCGTGGAACATCAGCCTCTTCCACTATCGCAACCACGGCAGCGCCCACGGTCGAGTGCTGGCCGGAATACAGGTTCCTGATGCCGACCTTGATCGCTTCTACGCTTCGCTGGCCCGGCTCGGCTATCCGTACAAAGAGCAGAGTGATAACCCGGCATACCATTTGTTTTTGAAGTAGAGCGTCAAAAACATGCCTCTTCTCTGGCAATATGCATGTAGCGAGAATGACTAGAAAGTGAAGATGTCACTATAAAAAGGTGGTTTTTTTCACCACAGAGAGCACAGAGTCTTCAGTGTACTCTGTGTGCTCTGTGGTGGGTTAAGGTGATTTTTTTCACCACAGAGACCACAGAGAGCACTGAGGCTGAACCTTTTATCTTCCTCGCATACACTCTGTGTACTCTGTGTGCTCTGTGGTGGATTTTTACAGCAGAATTAGTGAACAATTTCACTATATTTGGCAAATAAGCCTGTCATACGAACTCATACCTTCATATGGTAACCCCAAAATCTGTTGCAGATCGCTTGACAGATATATCCTAATTCATATATAATAGTTTCGCCATCACATCAATTCCAAGTAATTATGGAGACAGGAATCATTATGCATCCTGTCTGGTTCTATCATTTTATTTTTACATGGGAAGGAGCACCGTATGAAAAGAGTCGGCTTTATTATCCTCGTCATGATCCTATCCGTGGTTCCATTCACAGCTTGTAGTCGACGCGAAAACGCATCTACGAATGTTAATGTAACAATGGTTGATTACCTTTACAAACCAAATGAACTCGTCATTCCGGCCGGTCAACAAATTACCCTCAATTTGACAAACAATGGCGCTCTTCTCCATGAACTTGTCATTATGAAGTATGGCACAACGGTTGGCGAAAGTTTCGGTGACGAAGATGAAGAGAATATTTATTGGGAACACGAAGTAGAGCCGGGTCAAACAATATCGGTGACCTTTACCGCACCTACCGAACCTGGAGTGTATCAATTTGTGTGTGGAATTGAGGGTCATTACACCGCTGGAATGAAAGGAACGATACGAGTTGTGGTACAGTGACAATTGATGAGGGAAGATCGGTAAACACGAATGACAGGCCCTGTAACACTCGCCAGGCACATAACCGATCCTGAAAGAGCGTAGGGTGAGCCTATAATTCATCGTCTCGTTCTACAGCAATATCAGATGATCATTTACGACAATCATCGCATAGTAAAATGACTATACCCGACATATTACGCCACGCTCTGACAAACAAAGAGGGTTTCTCCTACCGGCAAGCCCATGTAATCAATTTCTGCCTGATTGGAAACTATATCATCTGTGCGCACCGGTTTCACCGTAAACCCAGCCGCTGCAAGCCGTAAGACAACGTCGTTTCCATAACGACGCACATGATCAAACTGACCAAACAGACGTTCCCGTAACACTGGATCGGTGATAGTAGGGTCTTCAACGGTAGTGGTCACAGTGATTGGTACCATAATCAACGCCAGACCGGCAGGATGAAGGACGCGGTGTAACTCACGCATCGCTTGCCGATCATCAGCCACGTGTTCGAGGACATGCATACAGAGAATGAGATCAAACGTATGATCAGAAAAAGGTAACTTCGTTATATCAGCACATACGTCAATCCCTAAACCTGCAACATCAACATCAGTAGTAACGTAGCGAAGATGAAGATATTGAAGGAAATGTTGCCTGATTGCCGGTTCAGGAGCGAAATGTAATACTCTGGAATGAGGTTTAACGACGCGATACCGCTTCAAAAAGAGGTATACCAATCGATGTCGCTGAAGCGAGCGACAGATCGGGCACCAACGATGATAGGGGCGATGCAAGTTTAGGAATCGGTTGAGAGGTGTTTCACAGATCGGACAGAAGTGATTCTGTCCGGTAAACAATTGTTTACGCACTGAGATGGGAAGATTGAAGAGGGTATGACTGATTATCAGATCACGCAAGCGCTGATATGGATTCGGTGAATGAAGTGCGATATGAGCATATTTGAGAAATCTATAGATACGTTGGGCAAATTGCGACATCATAATCCTACACTCTCACATTTTGAATACGAATGAGATCATTTTGACGTATCTAAGCCCACTTCCTGGTCACCCGTTTGCACAAAGGAGAGCTGATCTGGTCTTCTCGCTTTTAGAGGACTTTACGCGCAAGGGGGTAATGTACCGCTCTGTAAAACGCTCGCAAATAAAGTGGATAATTTCCTGCCTGTTCTGCTCTCTTTCCAGACGCTGGTAGTCTTCAACTTTGTAAGAAGTGGAGAGATAGACGCTTTCAATCATGGGTACGTATTGACTATTCAGAACGCGGTTAATATCATCAGAGATTGAGTACTTATAATTATACACTGGATATTATACACTGTCAAAAAACCGTTCTGCGCCAGAAAACTAATGAACGTATGCAAAATACACCAGGTACATCTAATCAGACATGTTTAATCCCAGATCATAAACGTAAAATACATAATCCTGCGAAGTAGTTTTGACGCCTAAATCATGGAGTATTCTCAGAATCTGAGCGCGATGATCAGTTCCATGATTGATCACATGGATCAAGACCTGCCAGACCGCAAGATTTCTATCTTCAATAGGTTCCTGAATAGGCTTTTCAAACAGCATATCGTCGCGTAACCCGGCAAGATAGGCACGCATCCTCTGTTCAACGCTATCCCAACGAGCACGAATCGCTACACGATCATCAGTATCAGCAGGCTGATACGGCACTGGCAGTTCGATCCCAGATAGCTCACAGAACCAGACTTCATCGACATTCATCAAATGCACGATCTGGTTTCGTACCGATCCTAGCGAGTAGTTGAAATGCTGGACAAATTGATGATAAGGTAGTTGGATAATGTGGTGCCAGATATTACGATTTTCAACAAAGTGATAATTGTAGAGCTGACGAAACGCATCTGCGTTCATAGGGTTACACCATTTTTCCAGAGACTGCTGGACTAGAAACTGACCACCGCTTCTTATTCAGTTGAGCTATCAGCGGTGTGTGGAGGTAATTCGGAAGAAGGCTGCTCAGCAGCTTTCGTCGCTTCAGTTTTCGCCGACGTCATCAATGGACGCAACCGTTCAGGTAGCACACCCGCAGGAGTGGGAGGATCGCTTAAGCGTCCGTACAGATAGAAAAATAGATCACGGGCCATCGCACTGAGCGGTGCCGAGAGAATAGCGCCCAACAGACCGAAAACTTGAGAACAGACGACTAACACAACCATTAAGACAGCCGGATGTACACCCACACTTTCACCGATAATGCGCGGTACCAGGATATGATTTTCAAGCTGCTGAATCACAATGTACAGGATCGTCACAGCCAGCGCCGTCGTTGGCGAGTCGGCCAATCCGAGCAAGATCGCCGGAATTGCACCGATAATTGGTCCAATCACTGGGACTAATTCAGTAACTCCCGCTACCACTGCCAGAAGCACTGTATAGGGTACCTTCATTCCCGCTATATTGAGGGCCGTTAAACCAATCCAAGCAGCCAGGCCAACGGAAGTACCGAGAATCAACTGACCGCGTAAATATCCGCTCAGATCGTGATCGATGATCGTAATCATCGCCCAAAAATCGGCCCGTAATCGCGGATGGATCATTCGATCAAGGTAATCACGCCCGGCCCGCTGATCCATTAACACATAGAACAGCCAGAAGGGGATCAGAAAAAAACCGAGCAAAAAGGTCACCGTATTTACCACCGAGAGCACACTATTAACCAGAAACTGCCCGATGCTCTGCAAGTAGTTCACGAAGTTCGCTCGCAGTGTATTCAAGCCTTCTGCAGCGGCTGAGGTAATCGCGCTCTGGATTTCGGCTTGCACTGCCGGTGGCAGGCTGGCAAGCAACTGCTCGTACTCATCAAGCAAGCGGTTAGCCTCTCGTTGAATGGTCGCAATGTCGGGCAGCGAACGAATGAGATCGGCGATTTGCGCTATTAGGGGCGGGATCACTAATGCCACCGCAAGCACCAGGATCCCGAAGGTCAGCAGGTAGACGGCAAGGATTGCCAGCCAGCGCGGAAGCCAGCGATTGAAGAAGTTAACCAGGGGCAGAAACAAATAGGCGAGAACACCACCAAAAATGAATGGTGTCACTGCCGACCCGGCATGAACCAATAACCAGCCGATCAGATAGAGCGAAACGATGATCAGCAGCCAACGACCGATGTGGCGAAGCAGCGGAGGGGACAAGAAATTCATTGAACCTCAACCGATATTGTGCCATACATCAACGATCATCTCGTGAATTGAGGGTACTGACCGTGAGAATCGTGGCAATTGAGTGACCAATGTTCGTCCAGCTATAGGCCGTATCATCGCGGAAGAAGAGCGTATCACCGGCGTCAAGTTCATACTGCTCTTCCCCAAGGATGTAGCGCACACGACCGCTCAGAACGTGAACCATCTGACTTCCCCGCGATGAAAAACCTTGTTGACTGCTTCCGGGGTAGGCCTCGATCAGACGCGCATCAAGATCGCTGTTGGGCGGTAAGAGCGAAAAGACCTGTACCGGTGCATCATCGAGCGAGAGGCGAACCCGGTCAGCCACCCGCACAACCTGACCGACCTGTTGATCATCTTCGCCCTCAAAGAAATGCGTCATTTGAACACTAAAAAATTGCGCCAGTTTGCGCAGATTCGCTACCGAGATATTCACTTTATCGCGTTCAAGACGGCTCAGAAACGATGGTGTCAGACCCGAACCCTCGGCCACTTCTTGCAGGGTCAGCCCTCGTTCCTGACGTAACCGACCGATTTTTTGTCCGAGTGACATATGCCCACTCTATTGCAATACGAATGAATCCACTCCGTCATCGTCGTGCAGCACGCTATTTTATCATTGCCTCAAAGGTTGCTATTCATCACTTGTGATTATACGCTACCACCTGTTCAACGTCAAGGTTTTGCACAGGAAGAAAAGAATGATTTTAGCCTGTCTCAAAGCACGATGACGTAAACAATACACAGGTGTCATTTATGAACATGACATATCATTCACAGCCTCTCTATACCCGCCGATCACGACGCTGCAATACCCATCCGGCGATCAACAGACAGACGACGGCATAACCTACCAGGATAACCCACCTTCCCACCAGATGGAGAGGGTCATGGCTAAAGGCAGCTTCGGTTTCGAGAAAGCCGGGCGTACAACCGGCTGGAATACTTCCCTGATCATCGGTGTTGGGCAAATGACAGAGACGGTTCAGATCAAGACTGGCCCCAAGCGCATCCATCGACCAGCGACTGATCGTGAGCCACGAGAGAGGGGTTGCCAGCCCCTCGATAGTGAAGATCAAACCGGCAAACAGTATCTGGGGGATCAGCGCAAAGGGAACCAGACTGATCGCCCGATCAGGAGTTACCGATACCGCACTGATCGCCAGACCGAGCGCCATCCCGGCTCCTGCCGAAAGCAGGAGGGTGATGAAGGTTTCGCTGAGTGTTGGCAGCAAGATACCGGTTTCTGTAGGGAATGCCACTTTCAGCAAGATCATCCCCACCAGTACGAGCGTTTGGATCAAAATGAGCAGACTGAGCACGGCTACCTTTGAGAGCAGGTACGGTACAATCTGCAAATTGACCAGACGTTCACGCTGATAGACAGCCTGCTCCTTCGTGATTTCGCGGGCAGCGTTGATGATCCCAAACCAGACGCTCACGATTGCCAGCATGAAGAGCACCTTTTTCGCTTCGCTACGCTGAATCAGGTCTTGTGCCTGTACACCGGTGAGGGCATCACTCCGCGCTACGAGCATCAGGAGCAAAGCGATAATAGGCGCCTGCAATAATAAGATCGTCAGATTGCGGCGATCTTGCAGCATCAGATCAAAGTAGCGCTGGCTGAGCAGACGAAATTGCCGCCAGGAAGAGATACGTTGCCTAGTCTGGCCTACACTATTACTCGTACTGTGCAGGCCAGTCGGTGCGGCAGCAAGCCGATTCACGACATACTGCTGGTAGAATGGCGATTGACGGTAACGTATTTCCCACAGCTCGGCCAATGTCGGTGGCGAAGCTGCTTGCGGATGAGCGGCTTGCCAGGCTTCGTATTCAGCCCGTACATCCTGCCGTACTACCGGATGGTCAGGTGAAGCAATCCCTTCGATTTTGGTGTAAATATCGGCAAAATCGCCACTCGTTACCTGAAAGAAGCGGAGCGCTTCATCGGGTGGGCCAAAGAAGACCATCCGCCCATTACCGGCCATAAAGATGACGTGATCGCATTGCGTGATGTTTGCCGTGGCATGCGTTACCAGGATCACTGTCCGTCCGCTGTCGGCTAGGCGTCGCAGAGTATACATCATTTTCTTTTCCAACCCAGGATCAAGCCCACTGGTTGGCTCATCGAGGAAGAAAAGGCTCGGATCGGCCAGCAATTCGGCGCCAATGCTCACCCGTTTCCGTTGCCCGCCCGACAGCGCGTCAATTGGTTTGTCACGATGGGCGGTCATCTCAACATCTTCAAGCACCCGGTCGATCCGGGCCGCCACCTCCTGGTCGGTGGTATCAGCCGGTAGCCTGAGACGCGCTGCATATTCAAGCGCCCGTTGTACCGGTAGCGGACGATGCAAAATATCATCTTGCGGCACGTAGCCCAATACCGAGCGGTAGGCGCCAAAATTGCGGTAGAAATCGTCGCCGTTGACTAGTACTTGCCCCTGATCGGCCGGAGCGTAGCCGCACAGTGCCTTCAAGAGCGTGCTCTTGCCGGTACCCGAACCTCCAACAATTGCGACAAACTCCCGTGGCTCGATTGAAAGCGAAACATCATGCAGAATGGCGCGCTGCACGCCATTGCGTGTTACAACCCGCGACAGGTTGCGTGCATCGATCCGCAGCGCACCGCGCTGATCGTAGCGATCAAGACTGGTAATGTTGTATACCAGCTTGAAGGCCCCAATCTGAATTACGTCACCCGGCTTGAGCACGACCGGTGCAGTAACGCGCTGACCGTTCACAAACGTGCCATTTGTACTGCCCATGTCGCGCAAGACCACAGTACCACTAGGGGCACGATCAATCTGGGCATGGAAACGCGAAACTTGCGGATTATCGAGAATGATGTCACAGCCAACACGCCCTATCGTAATTTCAGGATCGTTTGGATCGAGTGGAAACCGACTCGGCGCCTCGTGAAGGGCAGGTGCTTTTACCAACGCTGGATTATGATAGGTTAGCGAGACAAAATTACCGGTTGCCGGATCGCCGATACGTAATACGTCGCCGTCAGCTAGTTCGCGCTCGGTGATGCGTCGCCCGGCAAAAAGTAAACCGTTGCGGCTCCCAACATCAACGATGCGGTGCCCCTGGCCGACAGGCTCAATACGAGCATGATGGCCGCTGACGAAGCGTGATTGCAGGACAATATCGTTATCCGGTGCCCGACCGATTGTAAGCGGCTGTAATCCCAGCACAACATCGCGGGTGCTGCCCGGCTCGGTAATGTGCAACACCGGACCACTGCTTATAATCGTCGTCGACGAAGCAGTTGCGGCCAGGAGTGAGTGACCACACGATGGGCAAAAGCGAGCATCTGTACGAGCGAGAGGAGTTTGGCAAAACGGGCATACTGAGGGCTTTACGGGCGCCACAAGCGTAGCTCCTGTGCTATAATGCGAGGCGTTCCGGTCAAATGTTTCCTACCTTGTGATAGCACAGATTAACCCGATTTGCAAGACTGGCGCGAGCCAAGAATACGCACAGCGATACATTGGGCCACCGATCAACGCAGGTGATGATGCATCCAATACGCTCGGTGCAACGTCATACGCCGTAGACAGAGGACTGGCATTTCAGCAGCGACAAGGATAACCGGTGACAAGGCACGTTCAAGGGCAATGTAGGGTTTGCGGAACAACAGTTGGGGCCACCCAGCAGGTATGTCCGCATTGTGGCGCTCCTCTCATACCGTTGCCTGAACAGGTAATCGTGACCGGTGAACGACAGCTAACGCTCACCGGTGACACGATGAGCATACGCGATCTGATGATCATCGTCGAGGCCGGGATCGCTTTCTGGCGTCGGCAGTATGAAGCCTCTATCGGTGTAGCGCGTGAACAAGCCGGACAGGCGTTAAGAGAACTCTCCCAGATCCTCGCTAGTCTCGCCCAACAGATTAGTCAGGGACGAGAAACGGTTCGTATTACCAGCCGTTTGCCAGCTCAACGGCAATACCCGCTCGCGTGTCCACTGTGCGGACGCGGGAATCGAGCAGGCGCTCGCTTTTGTGTCTCGTGTGGTTCGCCGCTGTCGGCACCATGGCAGATAAACCTATCACTTCCCCCGTTACAAACTAGAATTGCAGTGCGCAGTCATGTTGGTCAGGTGCGAAGTACCAACGAAGATGCCGTTTACGCGGGGATGTTCAGTCTCGGTGAGCAACAGCCATTCGCAGCCTTACTCCTGGTAGCTGATGGTATGGGTGGAGCTGCGGCTGGTGAAGTTGCCTCCCAACTGGCAAGCGAAACGATCAAGACATTTTTGCAGCAAACGCTCAACGAAACTTTGCCAGACACCGATGAACAATGGTTAGCATGCTTGCAAGGCGCGATGCAGGCGGCGCATGAACGCATTGTAGCTGCGGCTCGCGCCGATCCTCGTCGGGCCGGGATGGGAACAACGGCGACGTTAGCACTGATCACTCACCGCCAGGCGTACCTCGCCCACGTCGGTGATAGCCGTGCATACCTGATCACACCCGGCACTGGCGATGAAGCACCGGTGTATATCCAATTAACAACTGACCACACCATCGTTGCCCGTCTAGTCGATATTGGTCAGCTTAGTCCAGAAGCTGCCCGTACTCATCTGCAACGACACATTCTTTACCGTTCACTAGGCGCCGATCAACCGCTGGCAATCGATACCCGTGTCCAACCACTGGCTGCGGGTGATGTCTTGTTGCTTTGCTCTGATGGCTTGTACAACCACGTAACCGACGAAGAATTGGCGCGACTGGCCCTGGCCGATGAACCGACCCAGGCGGCGAGTGCGCTGATCGACTTAGCCAATCAACGTGGTGGACACGATAACATCTCAGTTGCCCTGGCACGCATCGAGACTGCGCCAACAATGTAGGTCAAAAGTATGCGTTGTTCGATCTGTGGCAGAGAAAATCGCTCACACGCTCGCTGTTGTGCAGGCTGTGGACATCCTTTACCTGGTCATCACCCGTTACCGGTTACCGAAGGTTGGTTGTACACACTGGTAACTCAGACGATTGAACCTATCACATCACCGTCTAATGGTGAGGAGGATCATATGGAAGCGCACCTTCCACTCTTTGCTCATCGCTTTGCGCCAACCTATCCGTTGAGCGACCCCTGGCCGGTTGGCCCGCTAGAGGTACGTGATCTGGCACCTTGGCAACAGTGCTGGGCCTGTGGATCAACTGCCAATGAAGCCAATGAGTCGTACTGCATTGATTGTGGTGCTGCGCTCGAAGTCCGTACTTATCCGGCTTTCCTGTCAATTCGTGCTGATCCCAAAGGGCCAGCCCTGATCCCGCGCCTGGCCGATCCGCTGGCCCGCGCTATGTTGCCCGATGTGTTAGAGCAGTGCGATCTCGACGAGATGCAATTAACGGTTCTTATCGATCCTGAACTCAAACCACTGCCTGTTCCTGTTGATGAGACGACAGCTCTCGTGTTCGGAACTGCCCTGGCGCAATTGCTGGTCATTCTTCACAGCGTCGGGATCAGCCTGGGGACATTAACGATCGATGATCTCGGTCTGAACAGTGTCGATCAAATTGCGCTCAGACATGCCGATAGGCTCCGACTGGTAAGTGATGATGAACAGACAAGCGCATTCCAGGCCGATCTGCGGACACTGGCTGACGTTCTTGAACGCTTGACAGAGACGCCACGAATAACCCAACGCCTAGACGAGATTACTCCCATTGACAATGACCAACCTGGCGAGAACCTGGGAACTATCCTTCGTCAGATTCGCACCGGCGAACTTGCCGACGCAACCGCTGTGCTGAATCGCTTGAGCGCACTGCGTGATGAACGGATGCATCCCGTACCGCTATTGCAACTGGCCGGATCATATACTGACACTGGCATGGTACGCGATCACAACGAAGACAGCCTGTTTAAATTCACTCTTTGCCTGGAAAACAATGGTCAACGACAGAGTTGGGGGTTGTATATTGTTGCCGATGGCATGGGCGGGCATGCTGCGGGTGAGGTAGCCAGTGGTCTGGCAATACGCCATGCAGCCCGCACGATTATCGATTCGTATCTGCAACAAATGTTGAGCGGGCAGCGTCTGTATCACGAAGCAGAAATGCGTTCGCTAGTCCAGCAAGCTGTTCTAGAGGCAAACGCGGCAATTGCCAGTGAAGGCCGTGCCCAGGCCAATGATATGGGGTCAACGATCACGATGGCACTGGTGATAGGTGATCGAGCAGTCATCGCCAATGTTGGTGATAGCCGAACGTATCTGTATCGGGATGGGAAGCTACACCGTATCACGAAGGATCATTCACTGGTGATGCGGTTGGTTGAGCTAGGGCATCTGCAAGAAGACGACATTTACACCCATCCACAGCGGAACGCCGTTTTACGATCACTTGGTGATCGTAAAGAACCACAGGTCGATCTCTTTAGCTTACGGCTGCGCCCTGGCGATGCCCTTTTACTTTGTTCGGATGGGCAATGGGAAATGACTCGCGATCCACTTATGGAGCGGATCATTGCTGAGGAAGCCGATCCGCAGCAAGCGAGTAAGATGTTGGTAGAGGCGGCAAATCAGGCTGGCGGCGAAGACAATATTGCAGTTATCCTGGTGAGACTGAGTCTATGAGATGTCCACGATGTGGCGCTAATGTCCATGACGAGATTATTTTCTGCCCAGAATGTGGTACCCGGCTTCGTAGTCAGACATCAGCAACAGACACACCACCGCTGATGGTCTTACAAGGACGCTACGAACTGCGCAGACGACTCGGCGCCGGGGGGATGGGATCGGTCTATCTTGCAACTGATCGGCGTCTCAGTACTGCCTTGTGGGCGGTCAAAGAGATGAGCGATGCTGCGATTACCTCACCGATTGACCGGCAGCAGGCGCAAATGGCATTTCAGCAAGAGGCTGAATTGCTGGCCAAGTTGAACCACCCTGCCTTGCCACGAGTAACCGATCACTTTGAAGAGAACGGCCGTCATTATCTGGTCATGGAGTTCGTACCCGGTGAAAATCTACGAGATTATGTAAATCGAGTAGGGTTACCCCGCCCGCTGCACGAAGTTCTACGCTGGACAACGCAAATCTGCGGGGTTTTAGCCTACTTGCATGCCCAACAACCGCCGATCATCTTTCGTGATCTGAAGCCAACCAATGTCATGATCACACCGGAAGGCACTATCAAGCTGGTCGATTTTGGAATCGCCCGCCTTTTCAAACCGGGGAAAGAGCGTGATACCCAGGCATTTGGTACTCCTGGCTACAGTGCACCCGAACAGTACGGACGCGGTCAGACAGATGCCCGTTCCGATATTTACAGTCTCGGTGTGCTGATGCACCATCTCTTGACCGGTCATGATCCGAGCACGACGCCATTTCGCCTGCCACCGGTCAATCAACTGAACCCATCGGTGCCACCATACATCGCCGCAGCCATTGCCCGTGCCACCGATAACGAACCATCACGCCGATTCGCCAGCGTGATTGAACTACAACAAGCGTTGCTTGGCAGTGGTCAACTGGTGAATGTGCAACCCCAGGCTCAGCCAAACCTGGCAGCAGCCATTGCTGCACGGGACGGAACTGCCAATCCCGGCCCTGTTGTTGTGCAGGCCAGTACCGGTATGGCCACTGCTGGTCTCTGGATCGGAATTATCAGCGATATTCTGATGGTCATTGCTATTGCGCTTACCAGCCTTACCGCCGCTGATCCTGAGAGTGCGATGGCTGGACTCGGTGCCATCATCGCAGTAGGCGCTCTTATGTTTGCCTTTATCGGTGGTCTGCTGAGTATAATCGCCCTGGTCAGTCCCAATACAGCACAGACAAGGCACGGACGACGTGATGCAGCCATTGGTTTTGCCGCCAATAGCGGCGCATTTCTTCTCTGTTGTATTTTGAGTTTTGTCATTGCACAGATAGGGTCATAGTATGTCTGACGCAATCACGCTTACCTGCAAGTGGGGACGCACACCAATTCCGGCCAGCTCAACCTCTCAAGCCGGATATCTGCTGGTAGAGGCAATAGCCTCTCCCGCATTGGCTCCCTCACTACCGCTGAACGTTTGCTTTGTGCTCGACCGTTCAGGTTCGATGCAGGGCGCAAAACTTGACAATCTGAAAGCAGCAACTCGCCAGGTCATCGAACGATTACAACCAAACGACATCGCAGCCATCGTTATCTTTGACGATAACGTTCAAACGCTGGTACCGGCCACACCGGTCGGTGATCGTTCGCAATTCATAGCAGCAGTTAATGCGATCAGTGAGGCCGGCGGAACGGCGATGTCCCTTGGGATGCAGGCTGGTCAGGTTGAACTGCAAAAACACCTCGATCCTGATCGCCTTAGCCGAATGGTCCTCTTGACCGACGGGCAAACGTGGGGTGACGAACCACTATGTCGTGATCTTGCACGCACGTTAGGACAGTCGGGAGTTCGTATTGCCGCGTTCGGCCTGGGCACAGAGTGGAATGAGCAGTTGCTCGACGATATTGCAGCGGCCAGTAATGGATATGCTGATTATATTGCTTCGCCTGCTCAGATTGGAGATTTCTTTCAAAAAGTTATTCAAGATGATCGAGCAACGGTTGCCACCAATACCAGACTGTTATTACGATTTATACGTGACGCAACACCACGTACTGTCTACCGGGTAAAGCCAATTATCGAAAACCTCGGCTATCAACCAACTGGTGAGACAGCAGTTGCTGTACGTCTCGGCGACCTGGTTGGTGGACAACCCGTAGCAGTACTCATCGATCTCGTGTTGCCCCCACGCGCAAAAGGTCGTTTCCGGATTGCACAGGCTGAATTGCATACTACACCAGTTCAGCAAACTGGTGAAGTGGTGATCAAGCAAGATATCCTGCTCGACGTGGCAGACCAGGTAGGGCCGGAGAGTTATGTTCCCGAGGTGATGAATCTGGTTGAGCGGGTCACAGCTTTCAAATTGCAAACCAAGGCGTTGCAGGAAGCCGCAACCGGAAATGTGACCGGTGCAACCCAAAAGCTGCGAGCCGCAGCCACGCGCCTACTCGATTTGGGCGAACTAGAGTTGGCTGAGAAGGCGCAACAGCAAGCTACAGCACTTGAGCAAGGACAGCAGCTTAGCCCGGAAGCGCAGAAAGAGTTACGCTACGCAACACGTCGCCTTACCCAACGTTTAGAAGAACAGTAGGATTCTTCAGGCAGAAGTTACGCTTACGCTACGTCGAATAGTCGCTAGAGAAGGAGCGACTACTATCCAGTATGAGGAAACAACTATGATTATCTGTCCCTCTTGCGGTGCTCCAAACGATCCAACCAACCGCTTCTGTGATCAGTGCGGTCGGCGCTTAACCGAGCCTGAGCCTGTACCGACACCCACTGCCACGGCCCATGATCAACCCACAGCCCTCGCCACGTCGTGTCCGTCGTGCGGTACTGCCATCTTGCCCGGTGAGCGCTTTTGCAGCATCTGCGGCGCCGATTTGCTGGCAATACCACCATCATCAATGCCTGCTTCCGAGCAGGCAACCCTCATTACACCACCACCATCACCAAAACTCGTGTGCCCCGAGTGCGGCGATCCAGTATTACCAGGCGAACGCTTCTGCGACAATTGCGGCGCCGATCTAAAAGCATCTACGTTATCATCCACCGAGGCGCCAACCGTCATCGCTCCACCCACCGAGGCGCCGACCGTCATTGCTCCACCCGCCGAGGCGCCGACCGTCATTGCTCCACCCGCCGAGGCGCCGACCGTCATTGCTCCACCCGCCGAGGCGCCGACCGTCATTGCTCCACCCACCGAGGCGCCGACCGTCATTGCTCCACCCGCCGAGGCGCCGACCGTCATTGCTCCACCCACCGAGGCGCCGACCGTCATTGCTCCACCCGCCGAGGCGCCGACACCGGCAACATCATCGACACCATCAATCTCGCCAACAGCAACTGAGTCATCACCACCCCAGGCATCGACGACAAGTGACATTGCCGCTGAGCGTGCACGACTCGAAGCCCTGCTCGCCGCTCATCGTGAAACAGTAGCACAATACGAACAAATGGCAGCCCGCTACCCAGCAGGGAGTGTCCCAGCCTTCATCACGGCTGGCCTTGATGCGGCACGAGCCGAGCTAGCAAAGACTGAAGCTGAGCTAGCGGCGTTACCGCTTGGTCCAGACCCGGCAGAAGTAGCGCGACTTGAAGCTCTACTCGCCGCTCATCGCGAGACGGTAGCGCAATACGAACAAATGGCAGCCCGCTACCCGGTAGGGAGTGTCCCGGCCTTCATCACAGCCGGTCTTGATGCGGCACGAGCCGAACTGGCTAAAACTGAAGCTGAGCTGGCGGCGCTCACAGGCAGCACACCCTCAGCTCATACACCAGCACATCCGGCAGCCCCTACACCCATCGCTACACCAATAGTTTCTCCACCACCGGTCACAGCACGTCTGGTGTTAGCTGATGGCAGTGAGATTATCTTACCGCCCGGCAAGAGCGAGTATATTATCGGACGCGAAGACCCAGTGAGTAATATCTTTCCTGAAATCGATTTGACGCCCTATGGTGGTGAACTCGGCGGTGTCAGTCGTCAGCATGCCAAAATAGTACATATCGGCAATCAGTGGAGTATCGTTGATCTAAACAGCACCAATCATACGCGCGTAAACGGGCAGCGCATCGAACCACAAACCCCAACACCGCTCAGTGACGGCACCAAACTCCAATTCGGTCGTCTCGTTGCTACCTTTCATCTTTCGTAAGCACCGACTGGGATGATGAACAGACTTGGGACACCCTGAGAGACGTCCCAAGTCTGCATCAGGACAGACGCGGCGCCGACGCTCCACACAGACCACAAACTGGCGGATCGCCGACCGCCGATGTCCATAGGTTGCAGGTGCGACAACGAAAACTCAACACTCGTGGCACCAGTGTTGGTTCGATTGGTTGCGGACGCAGTGCCATTTGTAATGAAGTGTAATCGGGAGCAGCAAGCAAACTTGCGTGTTCAACTCGATCACCGCTCAATACCAACTCTAGCACCATCCCCGGTGCCAGAAGATGACGGGCAGTGACATTAGTCAGCGCAGCATCATCAATGGTTAGTGTCTGCTCAGGACCACCATCGGGCCAGGATTGTACTGCCAGCGTCACAGTTTCACCGGCAAAAAAGCCACCAACATTCAACACTTCACGAATGATCACCCGCATTGACCATACTCCTGGGATACAGCAACGGTTCAATCAGCTATAGCATGTTAGTACACTTCAGTGCAAGAATAGCAGCGGGCGGTAATGTTTCCCATTCATCGTGTTTTCCTGGGGCTCAAAACGGTGCTCGATAGAGAAACCGTTTGAGCGGCCAAAAAGTTACACGAAAAAACACGGCAATTGCGAAGGAAGGCACGGAGCGTATCGGAGATACCGACAGTGGCGAGGGAATGGACACTG
>Ga0209162_1000518_pt1 | contig 42001 bp, 38 predicted proteins | sample YNPNPMetaG_FD_187121 | JGI IMG/M metagenome (GOLD analysis project Ga0209162, IMG submission 187121) | Anoxygenic and chlorotrophic microbial mat microbial communities from Yellowstone National Park, USA - YNP NP MetaG (SPAdes) (version 2) ...
GCCCTCGAGCGTCTCCCGAGCCGTCGTGCGGGCCGCGCGGGAACTCGGGCTCAAGGGTGTGGGGCTGCACAGTCTCCGGCACAGCCATGCATCCGCCCTGCTCCACGCGGGCGTTCCCCTCACGAACGTCGCCCGGCGCCTGGGTCACAGGGACACCTACACCACCGCCCGAATCTATGCCCATGCTCTGCCGGACACCGACCAGCAGGTCGCCCAAGTCTGGGAGAAGATGCTCTCGGAAGCGGCTCAGACTCATCCCGTGGCACAAAATGGCACAAATCGGGAGGGGGCTGAGGAAGCAAGTCCAATGGAATCAGTGAATTAGCTGGTCGGGCCGCCGGGATTTGAACCCGGGACCTCTTGCACCCCAAGCAAGCGCGCTAGCCAGGCTGCGCCACGGCCCGAACCTCAAGGAAGGAAGCGCTGTCGCGCCTCCCTCAGTGTAGCATCCCCGCCCCGGAACAAGCCAGTTGCGCTCAGGGCCGGCCCGGTTCTCCCTTTGCAGTGGCGAACACGTTGCATGCGGCCAGCTCGCCGCCCTCGAAGCCGCGCTGCATCCAGGCCGTCCGGTCCTCGCCCGCGGCAAGCAGAGGCTCCTGTCCGCCGACGGCCGTCCACCGCAGCGCGGCCTGCTTCAGGGACTCGAGCTCCGGCGACTTCTCGTCGCTGTGACGCCGCCACAGCCCGACGAGACACTCCGTCTGCCACTCGCGCTTTCGCAACAGATCTTCCTTCAGGCGCCCGTCGTCCCGGATGGCCTTTGCCACCCTTTCCTCGATGCCCAACTCGTGCTGCACGTGGCGCGCCAGCGTGCGCGCGAGCCCATAGACGAGCATCGCCTCGTCCTTCTTCCCCGCCTCGGCCCAGCCCTGTTCCACCGCCACCAGCCTCTCTTCGGGGCAATAACCGGGGCCTGCGGAAAACCTGCCGCATCTGGTTTCCTTTTGTCCCTGATACAGGGCGAGCCTCGCCATGCGGTACTCGCCGGCGCCCTCCGAAGTGAAGACGTGGTTCCAGACGGCCTGCATGCGCCGAAACAGAATCTCGACATCGTGTTTTGGCGCAGCCGGCCCGCTTCTGCCGCCTCCGCAGCCGGCCAGCCAGCCTACGGCCAGGGCCATGAGGAAAGCGGTTCGGCGAAGAGTCCCCTTGATCGGGTCGCGAGACATGCGGGGTGCAGGCACCAGAAATGAAACCTCCGGAATGAACGGCATCGGGCAGCGCCGCGCCGCCGGCAGCAAGCCTTGCATGGGCAGCTAGCTTGCGGCAGGCGCAGGTCCGCCCGGCTTCAGGCCCGGGTCGCGGCGCGCCCGGGTCTCCTGTTCATAAGCATAGGCGAGCTGAAGCAGGCGCGGCTCGCTCCAGGCCCTGCCGAAAAAGGAGAGCCCCACGGGGAGGCCGCGGATGAAGCCGGCGGGCACGGTCACATGAGGATAGCCGGCCACCGCGGCAGGCTGCGAACAGCCGCCGCCGCCTGCGTCGCCGTTCACCCAGTCGATGAACCACGCCGGCCCGCCGGTGAGCGTCACCAGCGCGTCCAGGCGGTGCTGCTCCATCACCGCATCGATGCCCTCGGCCCGCGCGAGGCGGATGCACTTCTGGCGCGCTTCCTGGTAGGCGGCCTCGGTGAGCGGTCCTTTCTTCTGGGCCTCGATGAAGATTTCCTGGCCGAACCACGGCATTTCCTTTTCCCGGTTTTTTTCGTTGAATTCGATGAGCTGTTCGAGATTTCTCGCCGGAAAGGATTCGGGCAGCCGCGCCAGATACCGGTTGATGGCGTCTTTGAACTCGTACAAAAGAACGGTGTATTCGGCTTCGCCGAACTGGCCGTGGGATGGCAGGTCGGCCTCGTCGATGACCTCGGCGCCAAGTTTCCTCAGGATCTCCGCCTGCGCGTCGAGAAAACGGTTCAGCAGCTGGCGGCGCTGGTAGAACTTGCGCGGAATGCCGATCCGCGCGCCTTTGAGCGCGCCGGGATTCAGGCCGGAATGGATATCCAGTTTCCCGGGCCAGGCGGCGGAATTTCCGGCCGCCAGGATCTCGAACAGGAGGGCGAGATCGCGCACGCTCCGCGCCATCGGCCCGGCCGTGTCCTGCGACGGGGCGATGGGCACGATGCCCTCGCCCGGCAGCGCGCCCACCGTCGGTTTCAGCCCGGCAATGCCGCAGGCGTTGGCGGGGCTGACGATGGAGCCGTCGGTCTCGGTGCCGATGGCCGCGGCGCAAAGCGAGGCAGCCACGGCGACGGCAGAACCCGAGCTGGAGCCGGAAGGGTTGCGGTCCAGCGCGTGCGGATTGCGCGTCTGCCCGCCCACCGCGCTCCAGCCGCTGACCGATCGCGTGGAACGGAAATTCGCCCACTCGCTCAGGTTCGTCTTGCCGAGGATGACCGCGCCGGCGTCGATCAGCCGCTGCACCACCGGCGCATTCTTTGGCGGCCGCCAGGAGGCCAGGGCCAGCGAGCCGGCGGTGGTGGGCATGAAGTCCGTGTCGAGATTGTCCTTGACGAGCACGGGCATGCCGTGGAGCGCGCTGCGCGGCCCGCGCTGTTTCAGCTCCCGGTCCAGCTCCATGGCCTGTTTCATCGCGTCCGGGTTCAGGCTGAGCACGGACCGAAGCTGCGGGCCGCGCCGGTCGATGGCGTCGATCCTCTCCAGATACATCCGCGCCAGGCCGGCACAGGTCCAGCGGCCGGCATGCAGACCGGCAGCCAGCTCGGCCATGGAAAGACTGGCGGCGCCGCCCTCTTCCTTCCTTGAGCGCGCGCAGGACAGAAGGGCGGCCGCGCCGGCGCCAAGCATTATTTCGCGTCGGGTCATGTTGTGCATTGTACTTCGGCCGTGCGCAGCCGCCGCTCGGCCGGGAAGGCTTTCTCCGCCGCGGCTTCTTCCCGTATACTGCGAAAACGTGGCGGAGGCAGGGTTGTTTTTTCCCCTGCAACCCGGATACGCGAGGACGCCTGGAGCGAAGAGCATGAAAATCGTCGTGGCGGGAGGAGGCGGGGTCGGCGAGCTCGTCTCCCGCCGTCTGGTGCGCGAGGGCAACGAGCTCACCATTATCGAGCCGAACCCGGACCGTTGCGAGCATCTGGACAACACGCTGGACGCGCGCGTCGTGCAGGGCGATGCGGTGAGCTTCCGCACGTTGCGGTCCGCGGGCCTGGCGGATGCGGACATGTTCATCGCCATCACCAACAACGACCAGGTGAACCTGCTGAGCTGCATGGCTGCGCAGTCGGAATTCAACGTGCCGGTGAAAGTGGCCCGCGTGCGGAGCCACGAGGTGGCCGACTGGCGCGAGGCCTGCCGCCGCATCGGCCTGAAAATCGACCTTCTCATCCACCCCGAATCCGAACAGGCCCGCCGCATCCTGCCCGTGCTGGGGCTGCCCGGGATCACCGACATCATCGACTTCGCCGAAGGCAAGGTCCGCCTGTTCGGGATGTTCCTGCAAAGCGGCCACTGGCTGGCCGGCAAGAGCCTGATCGAGCTGGCGCGCATGGGGCCGCCGAAACATTCCCTGCTGGTTATGATTTTGCGCGGCTCGAAGGTCATCATTCCCCGCGGTTCGGACACGCTCCAGGTGCATGACCACGTCTACGCCCTCACGCGCACGGACGAGTTCTCCGAGATGCTGAAATTCCTCGGCCTGGAGCAGTCGCCCAAGGTGGAGCGCGCCTTCATTCTCGGCGGGAAACAGCTCGGGATCCTGGTGGCCGAAGAGCTGGAAAAGCAGGGTGTGCGCGTGAAGCTGTTCGAAACCGACGCGGCCCGCTGCGAGAAGGTGGCGGCCTTGCTGAAGCAGACAATGGTGGTGCACGCCGACGGCACGGATGCCGCCACGCTGATCGAGGAAGGCATTGAGGGGGTGGACGCCTACCTGGCCTTGACCAACGAAGACGAACAGAACCTGATCGCCGCGATGCTGGCGCGCCGCCTTGGCGCGAAAAAGCTGGTGGCGCTGATCAACCGGCTGAACTACCTGCCGCTGGCGCACCGGCTCGGAATCCACAGCACGGTGAGCCTGCGGCTGACCACCGTGGACCGCATTCTGCAATTCGCGCGGCGCGGCGAGGTGCAGTCGGTGACCACGTTCGGCGATGAAGCGGCGGAGGCGATTGAACTGACCGCGCCGCAGGGCTGGAAGCACGCCGGCAAGCGTCTGAAGGAGATCCAGTTTCCGCGCGAGGTGGTGGCGGGCGCGCTGCTGAGGAAGAACGGCGAGGTGGTGGTGCCGAGGGGCAACGATGTCATCGAAGAGGGGGACCGCATCCTGTTCTTCACCTCGGAAACGGCGCTGTCGAAGCTGGAAGAGATGATGGCGCAGGGCGCCTCGAGCACCGGGACAGGAGGGCTCTGGAGGCGATGATCCACGCCGCAGGGCTTTTCCACATCACCGGAATTTTTCTCCTGATGCTTGCCGCGGCCATGGCGCTGCCCGCAGCCTGGGGCTGGGCCGCAGGCGCCGGAGGCGCGGCTGCGCAGGCGCAGGCGGCCCTGGTCACCGCCGCGGCGGGAGCGGCCATGGCAGCGCTGCTGAAGCCGCCTCAGACGGAAATCAACCGGCGCGAAGGCATCCTGCTGACGGTGATTCTCTGGGTTTTCGGGTGCGGTTTCGGCGCCCTTCCCTACGTGCTGATCCCGGAATTCCCCTCGTTTACCGATGCCGTTTTCGAGTCCGTCTCCGGCTTCACCACGACAGGCGCAACCATCCTGCCCCGGGTGGAAGTGTTGCCGCCGGTCATCCAGTTCTGGCGCCATTTCACGCACTGGCTGGGCGGCATGGGCGTGGTGCTGCTCACCATCGCCGTGCTCCCGCTCATCGGCGCCGGCGGCATGGCTCTCTATCGTGCGGAATTTTCCGGGGCGAGGTCGGAAAAGCTGGCGCCCCGCATTGCGGAGACGGCCCTGTCGCTGTGGAAAGTCTACGCCGGCCTGTCACTGCTCGAATACATCCTGTTGCGGCTGGCGGGCATGAGCGCTTTCGAGGCCGCCTGCCACACGTTCTCCACGCTGGGAACGGGCGGGTTCTCCACGCGCAGCGAAAGCATTGCCGCTTTCCAAAGCCCGCTGGTGCAATACATCATCATCCTTTTCATGATCATGGCCGGGCTCAATTTCACGCTGCATTACCGTCTCTGGGTGCGGCGCGAGTTCCGGAAATGTCTTCTCGACTACGAGCTGACCGCATATGTGGCGGTCCTGGCCGCGTCGACGCTGGTTTTGTTTCTTTCCGTCGCCTCCGCGGGAATTCTTTCCGGCGAGCCGGCCTTCCGCGCCGCCTTGTTCCAGGTGGCGTCCATCGGCACCACCACAGGTTTCGCCACCGCCGACTACGAGAGCTGGCCGCCTCTGACCCATGCGGTCCTGTTGGCATTGATGTTCGTGGGAGGCTGCACCGGCTCCACCGCCGGAGGCTGGAAGGTGGCGCGGGTGGTGTTGCTGGCCAAGATCGTCAACAGGGAATTGCTGCGCACCTCTTTCCGGCGCGCCGTCTTCGCCGTGCGCGCCGGCGGCCAGGCGGTGCCGGAAAACGCCATCCAGGGGCTGCTCAACCTGATCTACTTGTCCCTTCTCGTCTATCTTGTGGCGATGCTGGCTCTGGCGGCCTGCGGCGTCGACCTGCTGACGGCGCTCACCGGCGTCGCCGCCGCCATGTTCAGCATCGGCCCCGGCTTCGGCACCGTGGGGCCGGCCGAAAACTACGCGCACCTGCCGGCATTGGCGAAGTGGACGCTCTCCTTTTGCATGATCGCCGGAAGGCTCGAATTCTACACGCTGGTCGTCGTTCTCTCGCCCGCCTTCTGGCGCAAGTGAAGCCGGTGCCGGCCCGCACTCCGGCGGAAGAAAAAGAAACGCCCGGGCGGCGCCCTGCGGGCGCGCCCGGGCCCGATCCTTGCGATTGCGCTGACGTCAGATGAACTGGTACTTGCCGGGCACCGGGAACGGCGTCGGCTCCACCTTGAGGTCGTAAGTGTACTTCTCGGCCTTCGGCATCAGGTCCTGCTTGCTGTTCATGATCATTTCCCAGGTGATCTTCAGGCCGGAGTAGGCCGCTTCGCGCCCCATGATGCAGGCCATGGTGGACTCGGCCACTGCCTGGGTCTCGTTGATGTAGGGGCCGTCGCCGCGAATCGACTTGTAGAGCTTGGCATGCTCGTTGACGTAGCCCGGGCCGCCGCGGGTCTGGGTCAGAGTCATGCGGCCTTTGCTGCCGGCCACGATTTCGTTGACCTGCTGGTAGCATCCCTGCGGGTACTGGCGGCAGTAACTGGACATGCGGACGCCGTTGGGGAACTCGAAATCCGCGGAAACATGGTCGTAAATATTGCCGTAGATCTCGTTGCCCACGGGGCGCCAGGCCGCGCCGCCGCTGGCGACGACGCTTGCCGGCGGCCCTCCCATGATCCAGCAGCAGACGTCAATGTTGTGCAGATGCTGCTCCACGATCTGGTCGCCGCACAGCCAGAGGTTCGAATACCAGTTGCGGTGCTGCCACTCGAACTCGCCCCACTTGGGATTGCGGCCGTTGCGCTGCTGGATGACGGGGGTGCCGATCCAGTAGGCGTACAGCGCCACCACCTCGCCGAGTTTCCCGTTCCGGATGGCGTCGACATTCTCGAGATAGAAAGGATCGCTGCGGCGCTGCGCCCCGCTGACCACGGTGAGCTTCTTCTCCACGCTCTTCTTTCCCGCGGCCATCACGCGCCGCACGCCCACCGGGTCGACGCCGAAAGGCTTCTCGATGAAGACGTGCTTGCCGGCGTCCACGCAGGCTTCAAAGTGCAGCGGGCGCCAGCCCGGGGGCGTGCAGAGGAACACCACGTCCACATCGCTCTTGATGAGCTTTGCGTAGGCATCGAAGCCGACGAAGCGGTGTTCCGGGTCCACCTTGATCCGGTCCTGGATGGGAAGGCTCCGCAAACGCTTCAGGCTGCCCTCCAGTCGGTCCTCGAAAGCGTCCGCCATCGCCACCAGCTCCACCGCCGGATCGGCCGTCATGGCGTTTTGCACCGCCTGCGTGCCGCGGCCGCCGCAGCCCACCAGGCCGATTTTCAGCTTCGCAGGAGCCCACCCGCGCACCAGTTCCGGCCTCACGATGGTGAATGCCGTGCCTGCGGTTACTGGTCCTGTCAGGAAGGACCGTCTTGTCGTCGATCGGGATTGATTGTCCATGTATTCTGGCACCTCAGCCGGAACTAGTATATAACTGAAACCTTGCGGCCGATGCATGCGCGCCGCGGGCCGAACAGAGGAGTCTTCCATGGAATTGCAGGACTGGAGTCCTTCCGATCTCCGCCGCCACGGCGCGGCCGCGCTCGAATGGGCGGCCCGGTATCTGGAAACCATCCGGAATTACCCGGTCGCCCCGAAAATGCGGCCCGGTGAGCTGGTGGATGCTTTGCCGCAGGAAGCGCCGCAGGAAGGCGAGGCGCCGGAGACGGTCCTGGCGGATTTCGAAAAGATCATCTTGCCGGCCGTCAATCACTGGAATCATCCGAGATTTCACGCCTATTTTTCGGTCAGCGCTTCGGGGCCGGGAATCCTCGGGGAGCTGCTGAGCGCCGCCCTGAACGTCAACGGCATGCTGTGGATGTCCTGCCCGGCGGCGGTCGAGCTCGAAATGGTGGTGATGAACTGGCTGCGGCAATGGCTGGGGCTGCCGCCGGAGTTCTTCGGCATGATCCACGATACGGCCTCCGTTTCCACCCTCCACGCCATCGGCGCGGCGCGGGCGGCGGCCGACCCGGAGCTCAGAGAGAGCGGGGCCTCGCCGGGCCTCGTTCTGTATACCTCCGAACACGCCCACTCTTCGGTGGAGAAGTCGGCGATGGCGCTCGGGATCGGCAGGAGAAACGTCCGCAAGATCGGGGTGGACGCGGCCTACCGCATGCGGCCCGACCTGCTCGAGGCGTCGATCCGCGAGGATCGCCAGGCCGGCAAGAGGCCGTTTTGCGTCGTATCGACCGTGGGCACCACATCGGTGACCAGCGTGGACCCGGTGGCGGATATCCAGAAGATCGCCGCGCGCGAAGGCCTCTGGCATCACATCGACGCCGCCTATGGCGGCGCCGCGGCGATGCTCGAGGAAAACCGCTGGATGCTCGAGGGCGCCGCGCAGGCCGACTCGCTGGTGATGAACCCGCACAAATGGCTGTTCACGCCCATCGATTGCAGCGCCTTTTTCTGCCGCCGCCCGGAAATGCTGCGGGAGGCCTTCTCGCTGACGCCGCCCTACCTGGCCTCGCAGGAAGACCCCCGCGCCGTGCATCTGATGGACTACCGCATCGCGCTCGGCAGCCGCTTCCGCGCGCTGAAGCTGTGGTTCGTGATGCGCTGCTTCGGATACCGGCGGGTTTGCGCCATCATCCGGCAGCACATCGCGTGGGCGAAGGAGCTGGCCGCCGAAATCGGCGCCCACCCGCGGCTCGAGGTGGCCGCGCCGGTCACCATGTCGCTGGTCTGCTTCCGCCACAAGGCGGGCGACGAAGCCACCCGCCGGCTGATGCAGCTGGTGAACGACTCCGGCACGGCGTTCCTTTCGGGCAACGTCCTCGACGGCCGCTTCGTGGCGCGCATCGCCATCGGCAACATCAAGACCACGCGCGAGGATGTGTGGACCACCTGGGCGGCCGTGAAGCGGTTCGCCGAAGAGCTCTGAAGGCGCGCTCAGGAGGCCCGGTGCACGCTGCGGTACCAGGCGAGCGTGCGCCGCAGCCCTTCCTCGAAGCTGAAGCGCGGCGCGTGCCCGAGGTCGCGCGCCGCCGCCGTCGTGTCCGCCTGGCTGTGGCGCACGTCGCCGGGCCGCGGCGGGCCGTACTCGGGCCGGATGTCCACGCCCTCGAGGCGGCACAGCAGGCGCCAGGTCTCATTCAGCGTGTAGCGGCCGCCGTTGCCCGCGTTGTACACCTTGCCGGACACGGTCTCCGCCGGCGCATGCGCCGCCTTCCAGCACAGCTCGGCCACGTCCTCGACGAAGGTGAAATCGCGGCTCTGCTCGCCGTCGCCGAAAATTACCGGCGGCCGCCGCTCGAGCAGGCGCGTCATGAAGATGCTCAGCACGCCTGAATACGGGCTGGAGGGGTCCTGCCTCGGGCCGTACACGTTGAAGAAGCGCAGCGACACCGTTTCCAGCCCGTAGCAGGAAGTGAAGACCGAACAGTAGTATTCCCCGGTCAGCTTCTGCAACGCGTAGGGCGATTTCGGGCGCGGCGCCATCGACTCCGTTTTCGGCAGCACTTCCGTGTCGCCGTAGGCCGAAGACGAGGCCGCATACACGACCCTGCCGGCGCGGCCCTCCACCGCGGCGCGCAGGACGTTGAATGTCCCGTTGATGTTGGACTCGTGCGAGGGGACCGGATCGCTGATGGAACGGGGAACGGAGGGGATCGCCGCCAGATGGTAGATCACGGGCGCGCCGGCCAGCAGCGGCGCCAGCGCGGAATAGTCCCGGATATCGACCGGATAAAGATCGATATTTTCCCTGATTTCCGCCAGATTTTCCTCTTTTCCTGAGGAAAAATTGTCAACGACCGCCACGCGGTCCGCGCCCTTTTCCAGCAGGGTTCTCACCAGCGCGGAACCGATGAAGCCGGCGCCGCCGGTGACGACGGGGATTTTCATAGCTGCTCGATGATGGAATTCAGGTAGCGGATGCTCTCGGTGGCGATCCGCTCGGCGCCCGGCGTGAAGTCGAATGCCTCCAGCGAGATCCACCCCCTGTAGCCGAGCCGCTTCAGCGCCGCCAGCACGGGCCGGAAATCGTAATCGCCGGTGCCGCAATGGCCGCCGTCGGTTTCGTTCACGTGGACATGGCGGATGAGCGGGAAGTAGCGCTCGATGAGGACGTCGTGAGGCTCGGTCTCGTCGACCGCGTTGTGCGTGTCGAACATCGTCGCCACGGCGGGGCTGCCCACCTCGCGCACCACCTCGGCCGCCTCGGCCAGCGTGCCGATGACGTCGGTCTGGTTCTTCGGCAGCGCCTCGACCAGGATCGTCACGCCCCGCTGCTCGGCATGCGGCGCCACGGACGCGAGACCCTCGATGAAGCGCCGGGTGGCTTCTTCGCGGGTTGAACCTCCCGTCGTGCCGCGTTGCAACGGGGAGCCGAACACCATCACGCCGCCTTCGCCGAGGTCGGCGCACAGGTCGATGAGCCCGCGGATATGCTCCCAGCTGCGGGCGCGCAGAACATCATCGGGCGTGGTGACATGCAGCCCCTTCGGCGCCACCATCAGCCAGTGCAGGCCGACAAACCGCAAACCCTCGCCCTCGAGAATGTCGCGGTACTGGCGCCGGTCCGCCGCCGGGATGTTGCAGGGATCCTCGGAGAGCGTGAAGGGAGCGATCTCGATGCCCTCGTAGCCGGCCGACCGCATGTGCCGGCAGGCGTCAGCAAAGTCCCAGCCCTGATAAATCTCGTTGCAAATGGCGTGGCGAAAAGCTTGTCCCATAAAGAGCAGTGTTCATTCAGTCTATCGAAATCCGTTCAGGGCCGGCCGCCTTTCCGCCGCGCCTCAACGATCATGGTCAGACCGGGCCAGGGCAGGAGGCGGTCGGCGAGCCGCCACAGCCATACGGTCTTGTCGAACAACTTGAGGGTCGCTTTCGACAAGCGCTTCCGGCCCAGCACCCGCGAGGCCAGCCACCAGCCCGCCACCCCCGCCTTGTTGATGTCGCGGATCCGGACCACTTCGAACCCGGCATCTTCGAGCAATTGCTTCAGTCCGGTTTTGGAAAAGCGGCGCAATTGCCCCATGGCGCGGTCGACGCTGCCGTAAAGCCATGGGCCCTGGGGCGCCACCAACAGCAGATTGCCGCCGGGGCGCAGCACCGTGCCCATCCCGCGCAGCGCCGCCGACGGGTCTTCGAGCCCTTCCAGCACGTTGACGGCCAGCGCGCTGTCGAACTGGCCCGCCCAGGGGATGAAGTCCTCCGGGTGGGACGGCCGGCACGGGGCCACCTCCACATTGGGGGTGCGCAGGAAACGGTTTTGCAAGGCGTGCAGATGAAGCGGATCGGGGTCTGTGGCCACGTAGCGCAGGCGCCTGCCCATGAGACGGGCCGAAAAGTTGCCGATCCCGGCGCCCAGCTCGAAGATCTCGTCGCCCAGCCTCGGCCGCAGGATCGAGCAGAGCCAGTCCAGATAGGCGGGCGTGCGCGTCAGGTTGATGATCGCCTCGCGGCCCCGCGTGTCCACGTAGAGGTCGTCGATCAACCAGAACTTGAGGATCACGCCAAGCGCCTGAAGGCCGTCTTTCCAGCCGATCTTCTTGCCTTCCTCGTAAGTCCGGCCGTGGTAGCTGATGGGGACTTCGTAAATCCGCAGCCGGCGCTTGGCGCACTTCATCGTGATTTCCGGCTCGAAGCCGAACCGGTTGGAGCGGATCGGGATGGACTTGAGGATGTCCGTGCGGAAGACCTTGTAGCAGGTCTCCATGTCCGTCACATGGATGTTGGAGAAGACATTGGAGACGAGCGTCAGGGTCTTGTTGATCACCGTATGCCAGAAGGGCAGCACGCGGCGGCTCTCGCCGGCCAGGTAGCGCGAGCCGAACACCGCGTCGGCGCGGCCCTCGAGCAGCGGCTTCAGCAGCAGCGGATACTCCTGCGGGTCGTACTCGAGGTCGGCGTCCTGGATGAGGCAGAAATCGCCCTCGGCGTGCTGGATGGCGGTACGGACGGCGGCCCCTTTGCCCTGGTTGACCTCATGGCGGAACAGACGGACGAAGGGCTTGCCGGCGGCGATCTCTTGCAGGATGTCCCAGGTGCCGTCGCGCGAGCAGTCGTCGACAATGACCAGCTCGCGCTCCATGCCCTCCGGCAGCGGCGCATCCAACACCTGTTGCAGGCTGCGGCGCACCACCGTCCGCTCATTGTAGACGGGAATCAGGATGCTGAGCTTCAGGGGCAACAGAGATTAGTTTAGTCGATCCGCGAAGACGGGCGGGCGTCATTTCCCGGCCCGAAAACGCCTGAAGGGAGCTAAGAGAACTTTGATTTCGTTCTACGGCCTTTCCTTGGTTGCCGGGATGCCAAACCCGGGCCACGATGGATCCAGTACTGAACGAGTTGGAGGACTATGATGCAGCCGCTCAATTCTGCGTTGTTCCGGTTGCTTTACCACCGGTTCCTTGAGCTCCTGGCGGGAAGGTCGGACGCGGGCAAGCGCGGGCAGGACCTCATCGAGTACGCCCTGATCGTGGGTTTTATCGCAGTGGCCTGCGCGGCGTTGATCCCATACACGGCTTCCGACTCCATGAGAAGCATTTACTCGAAAATCGCCGACGTTCTGAGCAACTCGACGAACCAGACCTGAAAGCCGCGTCAGGGCTGCATGGCGCGGCCCAGGCCCAGCAGCAGGCACACCAGATTCCAGGCGACCAAGGCGGCGAAGAAGTAGTTGGCGCGCTCGAGAAGGCGCAGCCGGCCGGTCCTCCAACAAACCCACCCCAAAGCCAGGGCGGCTGTTTTCACCAGCAACAGACCAAACAGCGGACTTCCTGTCCACGCCATCGCATGCCGGACGAGCGGATTGGCTTCCTCCACGCGGGCCATCAGGAACGCAAGAGTCGTGAGCAAGTCGAGCGCCTGCAAATAGGCGTAAGCGAGGAATGCCCGCGCCGGGCTCAGGCGGATCACCTGACCGGGGCCCTGGAGGGAAACCTGAGGATGCGCCATCGATCTCATTAAACCCCAGGTTGATCTCAGGTGAAAGCCTGCAATGAGCCATCTGGCGCCGTTATTTTCCCAGTACCTTCGGTTGGCAGCGACCCTGGCACTGCCCTGCGCGTTGTTCGTGCAGGCAGCGGGGCGTGGCATGTGAAGCGCCTTCGGAGCCGCGAGCGGAGCGGGCCGGCAGGCCCGCGGGAGCGAGCGGTCGCATCGGCACGTCTCCGCTCCCGGCCGGGCCGTGCGCGTCCGCTATCCCGCCGGCCCTTTGGGCGCCCCGGCTTCTCGCCCTGACCGCTCACCCTGGCCCTCGTTCCGGCGAACGCCGGCCGCCGTTAGCGCTTCCGAACCGATCCCCCACGCCCTCACAGCGGCGAGCGGAGCGGCGCTTGTGCGCTGATCCGGGAAAAACCGCCTCGCCCCGGCCGTAAGGGTTCCGTGCACTACCCTGGCAATTCGGCTCCCCGTCGGGCCTTTTCGCCGCCCAGGCGATGCGCCCACCGCGCCAGCACGTCAGCCGGGGGAGCGGAGGCGGCTTCCCGGTTGCCGGCCTCGGCCAGCAGAACCTCGGCGCGCACGACGCGCACATCCGGCGGAGCGCAGACGCCGAGCTTGACGCGGTTCGGCGTGCTTTCCAGCACTTCGACCACGATCGAATCGCCGATCCGGATCGCCTGCCCTTCCTTGCGCCGGATTACGAGCACGGGCGCTCCTCCCGCACGGGATGCAGGTGGGAATACCCGGCACTGCACTGGATGGACTGCACGCCAAGCCGTTTGGCAGGGTTCAGCACCACCGGCGCCAAAAGGTTTGCCGTCGGCGGGCCGCCCTGCCGGAAGGTCAGAATGGCGAGGACCAGCAGGCCGGACTGGCTCGCGTCGCAGCCAAGAAGCTCGCAGTCTTCCTCGCCGAGCTCGAGTTTGTACTCCGGGGCCAGAAGCGCCACCGGAGCACAGGCAAAACGGACCGCCGGATCCAGCTCGCTCTCCAGTACCACGATCGGGGCATGGAGCGGGTTTTCGAGCAGGCGGAACCGGGTGTGTCTTTCGAACGCGGGAATGCCCGCAGGGAACGTGTAGCTCGAGCTTCGGATGTCGCCCGCCGCGCCGGCGATGCCTTTCGGTTCTGTGGCCATCCCCGTAAGTGAAGTGCCTGCGGGCGGGCAAAATTCTCCCGTTGCCGGACACCGGTGTGGTAATTCTGAAAGAAGCTGGCGGTCATCCTGATGGGCGTTATCATCGCAGTGGGAAAGCACAAAGCTGTGTTGCGCCGCGGGGAATGGCGGTGCGCGGACCAGGGCATCGAAAGACAGCTCAACCGCTGGACCGAGGACTGGCTCCTGTCCGGTGCAGCGCCCGGCCTGGATGAGGCCGACCAGGAGGTCGCCGTTGCCCGGGAAATGGCAGCGCGGCTGGGCGGCCGGATCCTTTACCGCGCGCGTACTGCCCCGCAGCGCTCGCTGCGCGACTTTTTCCCCAAGCGGCAGTTCCGCCTCGCCTTTCCGGACGTGGAATGAGCCGCTGGAGACGATGGCTGGATCTGGCGACGGTGTGGTTCTACTCCACCCTGGTTGCCTTCGCCGTCGCAGCCATCCGCCTTATCCGCCGCCGGGAAGATCCAGACGTGGGAGAAACTCGCTGAGCAAAGGAAGCACCGCGGAGGCGAATTTCCGCGCCTCTGCCTCCGCGTCCGTTCCTTCGGTGATTGGCACGACGATCCTTACGAGACTCGTGTCGGACCGGCGGTAACGGATGGAATCGGCGACGAGCCAGAACTTGGCGGCAAACTCGCTGGCCACGATGCGGGCGGGGGTCTGGTACCAGTAAAGTACAAGGCTCCGGGAGTCGCCCCGCGCGACGATGTAGCGGTTGACCTCCACCTCGCCGGCCGCGCCGGCCCGGAGCCGCACAACGCCGGAATCCACGGGCGCGTAGCCCGAGCCAGGCAGACAGTTCCTCGGCGAATGCGGCGCGACTCCGGACGCCTGCGACTTGAAGAAAGCCACGAACAGGTTTACAGGCAGCTGCGACCCGGGGCGAAGATAGGTCCGGTTCAGCGTGTCGTCGGCGCGGAGCACGCGCTGGATCTCCGGCTCGATCTCATATTGGCCGACCATCACCCAGTCTGCCACCACAACGGGAAATTCCCGCAGCGGCCGGGCGGTGAAACCCCGCTCCGTCTTCGGCAGCAGGTGATAGGCGGCAGCCTGGGCCATCAGCAGCAGGCTGAGCCAAAGCGCAGCCCGCCGCACCGGGGAAGCCGTCCGCGCCGCGTCAGCGCTTGCCATATTTCACCGCCAGTGCGGCCAGACCGCGATGGAGCCCCGCCAGCAGCGCCAGCGCGAGCAGGAACATCAGCCACCCTTCCATGCTGTGGAAGACGCCCTGGGCCAACGCCGGGTCATATTCGCTGAGCAGGCCCGTGGCGGTCACCCGGAGTGCGTTGACGAGAATGGCGATCGCAGGCGTGGCCGCCAGCAGCGCCCCTCGCAGCCAGAGGCGCGGCTCAAAAAAATACCCGTAAACGAGCGACAAATACGTCAGCGACATCAGCGAACGGATGCCGCTGCACGCCTCGACCACGGAAAGCCGCTGGCTGGGCAATTCCAGGATGTTGCCTTCCCGGAGCACCGGGATGCCGAGCGCGCCAAGCGCCACCTCGGCCACCTGGCTGGCGAACAGCTGCAAGGGGAAGGTGAGCTGGTTGTAGATCACCGCCGGCAAAGGGATCATGAACACCAGCAGGAACAGGGGAAAGGACAGATCCCGCAGCAGGCGCCAGCCGCCCAGAGTGACCACGCAACCCCAGAGGGCGATCAGAAACGCGCCGCGCATCAGCGTCTGTTCCACCGCATAGGTGCCGAGGACCAGAATCACGCCGGCGAGCAGCACCACTCCAAGCCCCTCAAGGGCGGGCTCGTATTTCCGTGCAAGCAGCTCCTTGCGCCGCTGCCAGATCATCCAGGCCGATACGGCGGGCACGAAAAAGCCGTGCCCCATGTCCTCATCCACATACCAGTCGCGCACCAGCCGGCCCAGCACGGGATAAAACAGCACAACCAGCAGCAGCCCGACCCAGCCGATCAACAGCCAGGGGAACTGCCTTTCTTCCGGTGCTTGCGCTGCACAAGGCGAAACGGCCGGCTGCATCTCCGAATTGCCCAAACGACCTCCGATTGCCGGGATCCGGCGAAGTTTCCTCCAGCACCCCCATCGGGGGCGATCAGGGCACCCATTTTACCAAGAAGGGACCCAGCCGGTTGGTCAACCACAGCGGCAGGCGCTGCCAGGTGCGGATGAACAATTCGAATTTCGGGTTGTTCGGACTGAGATCCGGCGCCTGGCGGCGCCGGACCAGCAAGACTTCATAAGGCAGCTCCCGCTGCTTCATGCCCCAGTGCGACTTGAAGTCGAACGATCCGCTCTTTTCGATCTTGCTGCGGCCGAAGTCGAACAGGCGCGCCCCCTGGGCCAGCCCGCGCCGCATCAGGTCCCAGTACATGAAATTGTTTGGCTGAAGGGCGTGATAGCGCGGATTGGAAGCGCCGTAATAGGGCAGGATCTGGCCGTCGAATTCGAAGACCAGAACGGCGGCCACGGGCTCGCCCTTCGCCAGCACCTCGAGCACCCAGGCGGAGTCGCCGTAACGGTCCAGCAGGCGTTCGAAGTGAGCCTTGGGAAATGCGGGCGTGCCCAGCCGCCGGAGATTCGCCAGGTACAGGCGGCAAAAGGCGGACAGGTCCCGCGTCCGCCTCGATTCCAGGCCGCATTGCAGCGATTTCCGGATGGCAGCCCTCGTCTTGCGGGGAATCGACTGAAGCAGTTCCTCCTCGCTTCCTTTCAGCTCCTGCGTGAAGGTCACATAGCGGTGGACGGGATGGTAACCGGCGCACTGTTCCGGCCAGGCGTTGCGCAGCTCCGCATACTGGACGGCCTCCTCGCGCGCCAGCGCCTCCAGCCGCTCCTTGAGCGCTGACTTGGCGGCTTCGTCGGCGGCGAGGATGCCGCCATAGACGGCAAACGGGGTCGACAGAAGGATCTTGCCGGCCAGCGGCGTTCTGACAACGAACAAGGGCAGCACGCCGCGCACCAGCCCCGCCTCTTCGGCGATCAGGTAACAGGGCCTGTAGCCGAAGGTCTCGGCGATGCAATCGCGCCACTGTGTGAGATGAAATGGGCTGCCGAGAGGGTGGCTGTGCACGAAGGCGTTCCACCGGGCCTCGGCGTCGGGCGTCAGGAAGCGAACCTCGCAGCTCATGCCTGTTGTTCGTAGAAAGCCCGGATCGAGCGGCAGATTCTGACCACCTGTTCCGGCGCCAGTTCCGGATAAATCGGCAGCGCAAGCACTTCCGCGGCCGCGCGCTCGCTTTCCGGCAAGGCGCCGGACTCGTACCCGAGGTGCAGGAAACACTTCTGCCGGTGCAACGGCAGCGGGTAGTAGATCTCTGAGGCGATGCCCTGCCCCGCAAGCCAGCGCCGCAGCTGGTCGCGCTGCGGCGCGCGGATCACAAACTGGTGGTAGACGTGGCGCGCCGGATATGCTGGCAGCTCCGGGGCGCGCACCGGCGCGCCCAGCTCCTCGAGGGTCTTCCGGTAAAGCTCCGCATGGGCGATGCGCCGCGCCGTCCACTGTTCCAGGCGCTTCAGCTTCACGCGCAGAATCGCGGCCTGCAACGTGTCCAGACGCGAGTTGGTGCCCACTTCGTCGTGATAATAGCGGACGCGCGAGCCGTGCACGCGCAGCGCGCGCAGCCTCTCGGCCAGCCGGTCGTCGCTGGTCGTCAGGATGCCGCCTTCGCCCGCGCCGCCGAGGTTCTTTGTCGGGAAGAAGCTGAAGCAGCCGATCGCGCCCATGCTTCCGGCGCGGCGCCCGCGGTGCTCGGCGCCGATCGCCTGCGCCGCATCCTCGATGACGGCGATGCCCCGCTCGGCCGCCATGGCCAGGAACTCGTCCATGTCGGCGCAGAGGCCGAACAGGTGGACCGGCAGGATCGCCTTCACGCGCGGATGCCGCCGCAAGGCGTCGCGCGCCGCGGCCGGATCCAGGTTGAACGTGCGCGGGTCGATGTCGGCGAAAACCGGCCGCGCGCCCACGTTGGCCACGGCCCCGGCGGTGGCGAAAAACGTGAACGGCGTCGTCAGCACCTCGTCTCCGGGGCCGATGTCCAGCGCGCGCAAGGCCAGCAGCAGCGCGTCGGTCCCCGAGCCGCACCCGACCGCGTGCTTCGTGCCGCAGTATGCGGCAACCTCTTCTTCCAGTGCCGCCACGTCCGGCCCGAGGATGCATTGCTGCGATTCAAGCACGCGCCGTACAGCCTCTTCGACCTCCGCGCGGATCGCCGCATACTGGGCGCGCAAATCGAGCAAGGGAATGTCGGTCGCGGCTGGGTCGCTCACGCCTCCATGATAGCGGTTCGCCCCGTGCCGCCCGCAGGCGGACCGCTACAATAGGGAGACCAGAGCAAGCGAATGTGCGGCATTGCCGGATTCCTGACCCGCCACGGGGCGCCTGCCGAAAGCCGGTGGATCCAGGCGATGTGCCGCCGCCTCGCGCACCGCGGGCCTGACGGGGAGGGCTTCTGTTTCGACGACGGCCTCGCTCTCGGGCATCGCCGCCTGAGCATCATCGACCTCGAAGGCGGACGCCAGCCGATGGAGAACGAAGACGGCTCGCTCGTCATCGTTTTCAACGGCGAAATCTACAATTTCCTCGAGCTGAGGCCGGAGCTGGAACGCCGCGGCCACGTCTTCCGAACCCGCAGCGACACCGAAGTTCTGCTGCACCTCTACGAGGAATGCGGCGAGGAGATGACGGAGCGCCTGAACGGGATGTTCGCCTTCGCCATCTGGGACCGCCGCCGGGGCCAACTCTTTCTCGCCCGCGACCGTTTCGGGGAAAAACCGCTGTATTACGCTGTCGATCAGGGCGATTTTCGCTTCGCTTTCGCCAGCGAGGCCAAGGCGCTCCTCGCGCTGCCCGGCATCAGTCCGGCGCCGGAGCCCGAATGTGTCGCCGATTTCCTCGCCTTCAGCTACGTGCCCGAGCCGCGCTCCATTTTCAAATCCATCCGCAAATTGCCGGCGGGATCCTCCCTTTTGGTTTCCGGGGGCAATTTGCAGGAACGCCGCTACTGGCAATTGGGATTTCGCAACGCCGCCGCCGGCTGGGCCGAGGCCGTGGCGCGCATCGACGAGCTGGCCTCCGACGCCGTGCGTCTGCGCCTCGTCAGCGACGTGCCGCTGGGCGCTTTCCTGAGCGGGGGCGTTGATTCGGGCGCCGTCGTCGCCTACATGTCGCGCCATGCGCCGGGCCGCGTGCGCAGCTTTTCCATCGGTTTCAGCGAAAAAGCCTATGACGAGACCCGCTATGCGCGCATGGTGGCGGAGCGCTACTCGGCCGACCACCGCGAACACCGCGTCGTTCCGCAGATCCTGGAAATGCTCGGCGTGCTGGCGGAGCACTTCGACGAGCCGTTCGGGGACGCCTCCGCCATCCCGACTCTCTACCTGGCGCGGATGACGCGGCAATACGTGACCGTGGCGCTTTCCGGCGACGGGGCCGACGAAGTCTTCGCCGGCTACCGCCGCTACCGCCACGCGGTGGCCGAGGAGCGCGTGCGGAAAAAGTTCCCTGCCGCGTTCCGCCGCTCTTTTTTTCGTTTTGCGGGGAAAATCTACCCGAAATTCGATTATCTGCCGCAGATTTTCCGCGCCAAAACATTTCTGACCAATCTCTCGCTGGATCTCGCGGACGCCTACTACAATTCCATGACCGTCTTCCGCGACGTCAGCCTGCAACGGATCCTTTCCCCCGGCTTGCGGCAATCCATGCCGGGCCACGACCCCCGCCGCGAGTATGCCGAGCGGTTTCTGAACCACCGCGAACTGGCCCCGCTCGAACAGCTTCAGGCCGTCGACATGGAGACCTGGCTGCCCGGCGACATTCTTGTCAAGGCCGACCGCGCCACCATGGCCTGGTCGCTCGAAGGCCGCTCGCCGTGGCTCGATTACCGCCTGGCGGAGTTCGCCGCCGGCCTGCCGCCCGAATGGAAAATCTCGGGGCTTCAGGGGAAATTCATCTTCAAGAAGACCCTGGAACCGCTGCTGCCCGGCGACATTTTGTGGCGGCCGAAGATGGGTTTCGTCATGCCGCTGAAAGAATGGTTCCGCGGCGAGCTCCGCCCGGTTTTCGAGGCCGGGGTTCTCGGCGGCAGCGACACCGGGCTCATCGACTGCGGCGAGGCCCGGCGCCTGCTGGAGGAGCATCTTTCCGGGCTGCACAACCGCGACCGGCAGTTGTGGAACCTGCTGGTGCTCCAGCTATGGGCGCGCCGCTGGGGCGGGCTTTAGGCGCAGGACAGCCCAAGCCATTCCGCCATCCGGCGGATGCCCGTCTCCAGGGGCGTTTGCGGCGCCCAGCCGAGCACCCGCCTGGCCTTGCTGATGTCGGCATAGGTGATCGGCACGTCGCCCGGCTGTAGCGGCTGGCGGTCGATGAGCGCCTTGCGGCCCAGCACGCGCTCGAGCGTCGCAATCATGTCGCGCAACAGCACGGGGCTGGAATTGCCGAGATTGAACACGTCGAAGCGCGCATCGTGGCCGAGCGCGGCCAGGATGCCGGCCACGATGTCGTCGATGTAGGTGTAATCGCGCCCCGTGGAGCCGTCGCCGAAGACCGGGATCGGCCGGCCCGCGGCGATCGACTCGGCGAACTTGCGGATGGCCAGGTCGGGCCGCTGGCGGGGGCCGTAGACGGTGAAGAACCGGAGACAGATGGTGCTCATCCCGTACAGGTGCGCGTACACGTGGCACAGCGCCTCGCCGGCGATCTTGGAAGCCGCATACGGAGAGATGGGCTGCCGCACAGGGTCGTCCTCGGAAAACGGCACGCGGCTGGCGACGCCATAGACGGAGCTGGAGGAGGCGAACACGAATTTTCGCACCCCGTGCCGGCGCGCGGCTTCCAGCAACACGGCCGTGCCCTCGACGTTGACTCGCTGATAGAGCACCGGCTGATCGATCGACGGCCGGACGCCGGCGCGGGCGGCGAGGTGGATGACCGCCTCGGGCGAAATCCGCGCCATCAGCGACTCCACCAGCGGCGCGTCGCAAATGTCGCCGTGGACGAATTCGAACTCCCCGCGGCGGCGCACCGCTTCCAGATTGGCGCGTTTCAGCGCCGGGTCGTAATAGTCGTTCAGGTCGTCGAGAATGGCGAGCCGGCAACCGCCGGAAAGGAGCCGTTCGGAAAGGTGCGACCCGATGAAACCGGCGCCGCCGGTGACCAGGACGCAGCTGCCGGGCCGGGGCCATGAAGGGGTCATTCGGGACTCCTTGAAACAGACGATTCCAGAATTGATTCAAACAGATCAGCTGTTTCCTGTGCCACTCTCTCCCACGAGCGCGAAGCCGCGTGGCGGGCGACCCGTTCCCGGTCGAACCGCGCGCGGGAGGCCTCGATCAGCGCCGCAAGCAGCGCCTCAGGCTCATCCGGCGGCGCGATCCTGCCGAACTCCGGCCCCGGAACCAGGTCCTCCACCGCCCCCACGCGCGTCGCCACCACGGGCGCGCCGCAGGCCATCGCCTCGTGCACGACGTTCGGCCATCCTTCCCGCGAGCTGGCAAGGCAGAAAAGGTCGCAGGCCGACATATACGCGGCCAGCACGTCCGGCGCCGCCGGACCAACCCTGTGGACGCACCGCTCGAGTCCATGTTCGGCGATGATGCGGTCCAGCTCGGGCCGCGCATCGCCTTCCCTGCCGGGGCCGCCGACGATCCACAGGTCTGCCGGGACGCCGGCGGCATGCAGGGCAGGCAGGAGAGCCGCCAGCCGGTGGTGCCCCTTGCGCGGAATCAGATAGCCTGCCGACAGCAGATGGATCCGGCCTTCCTGCATCCCCAGCCGCGCACGCGTCTCCTGCCGGGGCCGCGGGTAAAACACGCTCGTGTCCACCCCGTTGCCGATCACGGCGCACCGCGCCGGGGGCGCTCCGAGAGAAATGGCGAAATCGCGCAAGGCGCGCGAAACGCCGATGACGGCGGATGCGCGCTGCAATGCTTCCGCCATCTGCCGGCGCTTGGCGGGCGAGGCTGCGTGGGCCGGCTCGTTGCCCCGCAACGTTACGGCAAACGGCCGGGCGAAACGCCTTGCCAGGCGCAAGGCGGCTGCGCCTTCGGGGTAGCCGAAATGGGCGTCGATCAGATCGAAATCGAATTCCGCCCGCAGGCGTCCGAGAAACGGCGCCAGGCTCGCCGCCAGACACCATGCATGCAACGCGCCGGCGCCGGGAGGATACAACCACCGGGGATGATGGACGACCAGCTCGCCACGTTGCTCGCGGCGGGGAACGCCCCTTGCCGGCAGCCGCACGTGCCACCCGCTGCCTTCCACCCAGGGCACGGGGGCGGCCGCCTGCACTGCCACCCGCCGGCTCAAAGCTTCCAGGCGGCGCGCCACGAAGATGCCGAAAGACGGTTCCGCGGGCCGCGGAAACACTGTCGACACGCTCAGGATGCGCCACCTCTGCGTCACGTCGGTTTGTCGCCCTTGCCCCGGCTCCCTCCCCATCGTACACCGCCCTGCCGGCGCGCCTTCAGGTATGCTGTGAATTCGGGACAATTCGACCTGAAGACAAAGGAGCCACAATGAGCCAGGAACTGTCACGACGCAGCTTTGCCAGGAAGGCGGCCGTGCTGGCCGCGCCGGCGGTCCTGCCCGCGCTGGGCGCCAACGAGGTGGTCCGCGTCGGCGTCATCGGAACCGGAGGCCGCGGCCGGTACCTGATCGAGCGCGGCTACGAAGGCAACCGCAGCCGCTTCGCCGTCGAGGCCGTCTGCGATACCTACGCCGGCAACCTGGCCAAGGGCAAGGACGTCGTCGCCACGCGGAGCGGCAAGAGCCCGCGTGCCTACGTCGACTACAAGGAGCTGCTCGCCGAAAAGGAGCTGGACGCGGTCATCATCGCCACGCCGGAGCATCTCCATCACCGCATGCTGCTCGACGCTCTCGCCGCCGGCAAGCACGTCTACGTCGAGAAGCCTCTGGCGCACACCATCGAAGAGTGCCAGGACATCATGAAGGCGGTGGCCAGGAGCAAGAGCGTCGTGCAGGTGGGCACGCAGAACCGCTCCAACAGCCTGTACCAGATGGCGAAGACGATGATCGCCCAGGGCCTCATCGGCGACTGCCACTACGTGCGCGCCTTCTGGTACCGCAACGCGCTGCCCAACGGCGCCGCCGCATGGCGCTATTCCATCCCCGAAGACGCCTCGCCCGAAAACACCGACTGGAAGCGCTTCCTCGGCCCGGCGCCCGAACGCCCCTTCAGCAAGCCCCGCTACTTCCAGTGGCGCCTGTACTGGGATTATTCGAGCGGCATCGCCACGGACCTCATGGTCCACCAGACCGACATCACCGCCTTCGTCATGGGCAAGGGCATTCCCGACAGCGTCGTCGCCACCGGCGGCGTCTACCGCTGGACGGAAAATGACGACCGCGACGTGCCCGATACCTGGAGCGTGCTGATGGACTACACGCGCGACCGGTTCCACATCAACTACTCCTGCTACCTCGGCAATGCGCGCTTCGGTTACGGCGAACAGTTCCTCGGCAACGAGGGCATGATCGAGGTCATCAGCCGGCAAACGCTGAACTTCTACCCCGAGTCCTACCCCGGCGTGCCCGACAAGGTGAAGGCGCGCAAGGAGCTTTCCATCACCATCCCGAACAACGACCATCTGGCCGTCGAGGCCCACATCCGCAACTGGCTGAATTCCATCCGCGGCATCGAGAAGCCCATCGCGCCGCCGCAAGCCGGCTATGAGGCCGCCATCCCCGGCTTCATGAGCGTGCTCAGCTACCGCGAAGGCAAGAAGGTCCTCTGGGACCACAAGGCCGACAAGTACCGCTTCGCCTGAGACAGGCAATCCCGGCAGGCGGCGGGCAGGCCCGGGGCCGGCCCCGCCGCCTTTTTCGCAGGCGGGCGGCGCGCCCCGGTACACTGAAATCAGAGCCGCCTGATGGGAGTTCTTTATTCGCGACCGGATCTGCTGGCCGCGCGCGGCGCGTGGCGCAGGCAGGGTCTCGTGGTCGTCTTCACCAACGGCTGCTACGACATTCTCCACCCGGGCCACATCCGCACGCTGGAGCGGGCGCGGTCCCTCGGCGACATTCTGGTTCTGGCGCTGAACAGCGACTCGAGCGTGCGGCGCATGAAGGGGCCGTCGCGTCCGGTCATCCCGGAGCACGACCGCGCGGCGCTGGCCTGCGCGCTTGAAGCGGTCGACGCGGTCACGCTGTTCGATGAGGACACGCCCCGCGAACTGATCGCCGCCCTGCTGCCGGATATCCTCGTCAAGGGCAGCGACTGGAGCCATTTCGTCGCCGGGCGCGAGGAGGTGGAAGCCGCCGGCGGCCGCGTCGTGCTGCTGCCGCTCGAGCCCGGCTACTCCACCACCGCCACGGTCGAGCAGATTCTGGCGCGGCGGAGCCTGCCATGATCCACCCGGCGGTGCGCGACCTGTTCCAGTCGCTCGCGCGCTCGCAGCCTTTCCGGCAGCTCGTCCGGTTTCTCGCCACGCGCGAGTCCGGCCGCGTGTGCCTGAGCGGCCTCACGCCCACCGTAAAGTCCCTTTACACGGCGTTGCTGTGGCAGGCGCTGGAACAGCCGGTGCTCGTCATCACCGGGTCGCAGGCGGCCGCGGAGACCTGGATCGAGGCGCTGGACACATTCCACTCCATCCTTTACACGGGCGCTCCCGCTCCGGCGCCGGTGCTGATCCCGGCCTGGGATGCGCTGCCCGGCCAGGGGCTGTCGCCGCACAACGAAATCAGGGAGCAGCGCGCCACGGCGCTGTGCCGCCTCGCCGCCGGCCGGGCGTCCATTGTGGTCGCGCCGGTGGAGAGCGCCCTGCAAAGGCTGCGCCGTCCTGCGGACTATCTCCAGCTGGCCGTCACCCTGCGCAAGGGCGACGAGATCCCCATGGACTGGCTGGCCGCGCATCTGGATTCCATCGGCTACCAGCGGCGCGAGCCGGTGGAAATGGAAGGGGAATATTCGATTCGCGGGGGAATTTTCGACGTATTTCCCGCCGAAGCCTCGCGGCCCGTGCGCATCGAGTTTTTCGGCGACACCATCGAAAGCCTGCGCCGCTTCGACCCGGAAACGCAGCGGTCCGTGCTGGCCGTGAGCGAAGCCGCCATTTTGCCGCTCGAGGAAATTCAGCGAACGCCCGAGCGGCTGAAGGCGCTCGCCGCGCAGGCCGGCATCGAGGCCCCGCCCTCCGCCGAGCCATTTCCCGGCTGGGAATTTCTCGCCCTGGCGGAAGAAAATCCTTCCTCGACTCTCGAGGATTTTCTTCCCGGCGCGATCATCGTTTACGACGAGCCGGAGTCGCTCGCGGCCGGCGCCGAACGGCTGTGGAAGCGGCTCGATTCGCTGGCGGCGCAGTCGCCGGCGGCGCCGGAACAGCTCTTCTTCCGCTGGGGCGAGCTGGCGGCGAGCCATCCCTCGCGCCGCGAGATCGAGCTGCGCGAGCTGCTGCTGGAAGGCGCGGCGCCGTCGGAGACGCTTTCGATCGAGGTGCGCTCCCAGCCCGGCGCCGCGTTCCGCAACAATCTCCGCGCCGCCATCGACGAGGCCCGGGAGCTGGTGGCGCAGGGCTGGCAGGTGGCCTTCTTCGCGCCGACGCCGGGAGACGTGGAGCGCCTCGCCGACGTCTTCAGCGAGTATTCCCTGCCCTTCCAGCTCGGCATCGAGGACAAGTCCGACGCCTCGCCCTGGCTGGCCGGGCGCGCCTTCATGGCTGTCGAGAACGCCGGAGTATACCTGGTTCACGGCAGACTGGCGCGCGGCGCGCGCCTGCCGGAGGAGCGCCTCGCGCTCGTCGGCAGCCGGGACCTGTTCGAGGCGGTCTACGAGCCCCAGCCTGCGCGGGCCCGCTCCCACGCGGCTCTGTTCACCCCGGAGACGCTGGAGCTCAAGCCCGGCGACTACGTCGTCCACGTGCAGCACGGCATCGGGCGCTTCGCCGCTCTGCGCCAGATCACCACCTCCGGCGTGACCGAGGACTTCATGGTCATCGAGTACGCCGGCGGCGACCGCCTCTACGTGCCGCTCACGCGCCTCGATCTGATCCAGAAATACCGCGGCGCCGGCGAGGCCGCCCCCGCGCTCGACAAGCTCGGCGGCGTCACCTGGGCGCGCACCAAATCGCGCGTGAAGGCGAAGATGCGCGACATGGCGGACGAGCTGCTGAAGCTTTACGCCGCGCGGAAGCTCGCCGAGGGCTTCGCCTTTTCCCCGGACTCGGCCTGGCAGCGCGAATTCGAGGACGCGTTCGAATTCACGCCCACGCGCGACCAGTTGCAGGCCGCGGCCGAAATCAAGCGCGACATGGAAGCCTCGCATCCGATGGACCGGCTCCTGTGCGGCGACGTCGGCTTTGGCAAGACGGAAGTCGCCATGCGGGCGGCCTTCAAGGCCCTGGGCGACGGCAAGCAGGTGGCCGTGCTGGCGCCGACCACCGTGCTCGCGCTGCAACACTTCGAGACGTTCAAGAAACGGTTCGCGCCCTTCCCCGTCCGCGTGGAAATGCTCAGCCGGTTCCGCACGCCGCGCGAAATCAGGGCCATTCTCGCCGACCTCGCCGACGGCAAAGTGGACATCCTCATCGGCACGCACCGCATCCTGTCGAAGGACGTCGTCTTCGCCGACCTCGGCCTGCTCATCATCGACGAGGAGCAGCGCTTCGGCGTGCGGCACAAGGAGCGGCTCAAGCAGATCCGACAAAGCGTGGACGTGCTCACCATGTCGGCCACGCCCATCCCGCGCACGCTGCACATGGCGCTGCTCGGGCTGCGCGACATGAGCGTCATCGAGACGCCGCCCAAGGACCGCCTGGCGGTGCAGACGGTGGTCGCGCGCTTCAACCCCGAGCTGATCCGCACCGCCATCGAGCAGGAGCTCCAGCGCGGCGGGCAGGTGTACTTCATCCACAACCGCGTGGAATCGATCTGGTCGCGCGCCGCCATGTTGCAGGAGCTCGTGCCGCAGGCGCGCATCGCCGTCGGCCACGGGCAGATGGGCGAGGAGGAGCTGGAGCGCGTGCTGCTGTCGTTCATGCGGCGCGAATCGGACGTCTTCGTCTGCACCACCATCGTGGAGAACGGGCTGGACATCCCTCTGGCGAACACGATGATCATCGAGAACGCGCAGAATTACGGCCTCAGCGAGCTGTACCAGCTGCGCGGGCGCGTGGGCCGCTCCAACCGCCGCGCCTACGCCTACCTGCTGGTGCCGGACGACGGCGAGCTCACCGAGGTGGCGCGGAAACGGCTGGCGGCGCTCAAGGAGTTCAGCGACCTCGGCTCCGGCTTCAAAATCGCGGCGCTCGACCTCGAGCTGCGCGGCGCCGGCAACCTCCTCGGCGGCGAGCAGCACGGCCACATCGCCAGCGTCGGCTACGAAACCTACGTGAAGCTGCTCGAGGAAACGGCGCGCGAGCTGCGCGGCGAGCCCGTGGCCCCCGAGCTGCACTCCTCGCTCAACCTCGGCCTCGACGTGCGCATCCCGCACGAATACATCGCCGACGAGCAGCAGCGCCTGCGCGCCTACAAGCGCATCGCCGACGCGGGCGAGCCGGCCAAGGCGCAGGCGCTGCTCGAAGAGCTTGCCGACCGCTACGGGCCGCCGCCGGAGCCGGTGCGGCTGCTGGTGGAGTTCTCGCAGCTGAAATCGCTGGCCGAACGGTGCGGCATCGAATCCGTCGACCGCCGCGGCGGCGCGGCGCTGGTGAAGTTCCACCCGGGCGCCCCCATCGACCCGCAGCGGCTCATGCGGCTGGTCGCATCCACCCCCGGGGCGCAGTTCACGCCCGCAGGAGTGCTGCGGGTTCCGCTGCCGACGGGCGGCGCCGCCGCGCTGCTGGCCTTCCTGCGGAAGCTGCTCGAAGACCTGCGCGGCTGACGGCAGCCGCGCTCCTCTCGCGGGAACACCGGCGGAGCCGTTGCCTGTTCCGCCCGCTCCCGCATGACACGACTCGCCGCCGGCGTCCAGGGCGCGCGCCGGGCCAAGCGCCGCCAGGGCGCGGCCTCGGCCCGGTTTTGGATAATGGGAACATGAGAGTTTTCGGGCTGGGCCTGTGCATCGCGCTCGCCGCCCCGCTTCAGGCGGGAGAACCGGTGATCGTCGAGCAGATCATCGCCAAGGTGAACGGCGACATCATTACGCGGTCGGACCTGGCGCGCGCGCGGCAGGAGCTGGAGGCGGGCCTCCGCCAGCGCGGCCTGCCCCCGGCGCGCATCGCCGAGGCCCTCGCACAGGCCGAGAAGGACCTGCTGCGCGACAAGATCGACAACCTGCTGCTCATCCAGCGCGGCAAGGAACTCAACATCAACGTCGACAACGAAGTCACCAAGTACATCGGGCAGATCCAGTCCGAAAACAAAATCGCCGATCCGGAAAAGTTCCAGCAATGGATCCGCGAGAACACGGGCATGACGTATGAGGACTTCCGCGCCGAGCTCCGCAACAGCTTCCTCAGCCAGCGGGTGCTCGCCCAGGAGGTCTACAGCAAGGTCAACATCCCGCGCCGCCAGATCGAGGAGTATTACGAAAAGAACAAGCAGTCTTTCGTCCGCAAGGAGCGGGTGATCCTGCGCGAGATCCTCATCAGCACGCAGGGCATGGATGAGGCAGGCGTCGCCGCCGCGGAGAAGAAAGCCCGCGAGGTGGCGGCGCGGGCGCGCAAGGGCGAGCGCTTCACCGATCTGGTGCGCGAGTTCTCCGAGAGCATCACCGCGCGGCAGGGCGGCCTGCTGGACCCGTTCGAAAAGGGCGTCCTCGACCCGCAACTCGAAAAACTCGTCTGGGACAAGGAAAAGGGCTACGTCACAGACCCGGTTCGCGTCCCCGCCGGCTGGCTCATCCTCCGCGTCGAGGACCACCAGAAGGAAGGCCTGGCGGAGTTGTCCGAAGTCGAAGGCGAAATCCGCGAAAAGCTCGCCAGTGAAGTCATGGCCCCGAAAATCCGCGAATATCTCAGCGAGCTGCGCCGGAATTCCTTCATCGAAATCCGCCAGCCCTGGGTCGACACCGGCGCCGTGCCCGGCCAGCGCACCGACTGGAACGACCCCGCGCTGCTGCGCGCCGAAACGGTCACAAAGGAGGAGGTGGCCGCGCAGGCCCGGCTCAAGCGCCTGCTGTACTTCCTGCCCATTCCCGGCACCTCGATCACCGACACCAGCAAGTCTTCGAGCAAATAGAATTCCCCATGAAGTCCCCCATGTGCAGCGACCTCGCCCCGGGGCAAAGCGTGCAGGGCGTTTTTCTTGTCCAGGCCAAGGACGTGCGTCAGAAGCGCACCGGCGAGCCCTATCTTTCCCTGGTGCTCAGCGACCGCACCGGCGAAGTGGAGGCCAAGATGTGGGACAACGTCGCCGACGTGGCTGACACGTTCGACCGCGACGACTTTGTCCGCGTGCGGGGTGAAACGCAGCTCTACCAGAACCGGCTCCAGCTCACCGTCTACTCTCTCCAGCGCCTGCCCGAAACCGAGGTCGACCTCGAAGACTTTCTGCCCGTCTCGCGGCGTGACCCGGAACAGATGTGGGGCGAGCTCCGCGCCATCATCGCGGGCATCCGCAATCCCGATATCAAGGCCCTGCTCGAGGCCGTCTTCAATGACCCCGCCATCGCCGCCGCCTTCCGGCAGGCGCCCGCCGCCAAGGGCATCCACCACGCCTGGCTCGGGGGCCTGCTCGAGCACGTGCTCAGCATGTGCGCGCTGGCGCGCTTCTTCGCGGCGCACTACCCCGGCATCGACCAGGACCTCCTGCTGGCCGGCGTTCTGCTGCACGACATCGGCAAGATCCACGAACTCGACTACAGCCGCAGCTTCTCCTACACGGCCGAGGGCGGCCTGGTCGGGCACATCCAGATCGGGCTGCGCATTGTCGCCGACCACCTCCCGCCGGGCTTTCCGCCGAAACTGCGCAACCTGCTCGAGCACATGATCCTGAGCCACCACGGGCAGCTCGAGTTCGGCAGCCCGAAACTGCCGTGCTTCCCGGAAGCGATGCTGCTGCATCTGATCGACCTCACCGACTCGAAGATGGCCGCCATGTTCGCCTCGCTCGAGCGCGAGAAAGGCTCGCCCGGCGTCTGGACGGGCTACAATGCGGCATTGGAGCGGAACTTGCTCGACCGCGAAAAGTATCTCGCGCAGTCCGACGCCCCGCCGAAGCCCGCGCCCGCGCCGCGCCCCGGCAGGACGGCCTCGCCCTTCGCCCAGGCGTTGTTCTCGGCGCTCGATGACAGGAAAGGGAAGTAGCCATGCCGCGCACGGCCCGCGCCATCCCGCCGCCTCTCGAGCTCCGTTGCCTGACGGCCCTGTGGCAGCTGGGAGAAGCCAACGTCCAGGCGGTGCGCGACCATCTGGCGCCGCAAAAGCCGCTCGCCTACACCACCGTGATGACCATGCTCGAGCGGCTCACCCGCAAGCGCATCCTCGAGCGGCGCAAGGTGGGGCGTTCGTTCCTTTACAGGCCGCTGGTGTCCCGCGACCAGATCCGCGCCCTCGCCGTGCGGGAACTGCTGGACTCGCTCTTCGACGGCGACGCCCGCGCCCTCGTCGACTTTCTGACAGGGACAAGCGCCGTCCCGTCCGCCGCGCAACCCGGCGCGGAAACCGAAGCCGAGCGTCTCGACGCCGCCCTGCTTTGACCTCCCTCGTGCGCCCCGGTTCAGGCCGCTTTATTGAGAAGGCCCGCCCGGCTGTGATCAACTAGAAGGCAAGCCGATGCCGCATTGCAGGCAAGCCGTGCCGAAGGAGGAATTTCGCCGATGAGCTTCCGCAGGTTTCGACCGATTCTGTTTGTTCTTGTCCTTGCCGTTTTCGCCGCTTCCTGCACCCGCGATCCCGAGAAAGCCAAGCGGCGCTACCTCGAGAACGGCAACCGCTACGCCCAGCAGGGCAAGTTCAAGGAAGCCATCATCATGTACCGCAACGCGCTCAAGCGCGACCCGCGGTTCGGGGAGGCGTACCTGCGGCTGGGCGATGCGGAAATGCGGCGCGGCATGCCCGCCCAGGCGGTGGCGGCCTACCGCCGCGCTGTCGAGCTCTACCATGACCCGGAAGAGCCCGCCGGGAAACTGGCCGATATCTACCTGGCCGCCTATGTGCTCGGCCCGCGCAAAGACCCCGCCCTTCTCCGCGAAGTGGAGGACCTCGCCTCCTCGCTGGCCGCCAGGAACCCCAATTCGTATCAGGCGCTCCGGCTGCGCGCTTTCCTCAACCTCGCCGATCCCAACGACAAGACGCAGGAGCACCTGTTCCGGGCAATCGAGTTTTTCAAAAAGGCAGACGCCGTCAAGCCGAAACAGCCGGAGCTGCGCCTGGCCATGGTCCAGACAATGGCCCAGGCGGGCGAGCTCGCGGAAGCGGAAAAATACGCCCTCGAGATCATCCGCGACACGCCGCAGACAACGGGCGCCTACTGGTTCCTCAGCCGGCTGTACCTCCAGCAAAACAGGCTCAAGGACGCCGATGCAGTGGTCGACCAGCTGATCGCGAACAACCCTTCGACCCCGGCATACCGCGTCGATCGCGCCGAATACTTCTTCCTCACCCAGCGCAAGGACGCCGCCATGCAGGAGCTGGCCTCGCTGGCCGCCTCGCAGACGGCCGACCCTGCGCTTCTCAAACGCATCGGCGACACCTGGCTCAAGTTCCGCGAACCGCAGAAAGCCTACGACCTTTTCGCCTCCGCCATCCGGAAATTCCCGGCCCAGAAAACCGAATTCCGGCTGAAAATGATTCTCGCCCTGCTGGCGATGCAGAAGCGGGACGAAGCCATCCGGCTGGCGGAAACCGCCGTGCAGGAAGACCCCTCCAACAACGGCGCCCGATCCATGCGCGCCTCCCTGTGGCTCAACTTCGGGACGAAAGAACAGTTCGACGCCGCCGTCAAGGACCTGCAAGACCTGATTTCGAAGGAGCCGGGCAACGCCGTCATCCGTTACAACCTCGGCCGCGCCTATCAGTCGCGCGGCGAGCTGGATGCCGCCCGCACCCAGTATGCGGAGGCCATCAAGGCCTCGCGCTATCTCACCGCAGCGCACCTCGGCCTGGGGCAGATCGCGATGGCGAAAGGGGAATTCGGCAAGGCCGTCTCCGAGGCCGACGAAATTCTTGCCTACGACCCGTCCAACCTGGCCGCGCGAATCCAGCGCATCAACGGGCTGCTGGGCAGCGGCAACATCAACCAGGCGCGCATCGATGTCAACAACTACCTCAAAGACACGCCTGACAACCCCGACCTGAAATACCTGCTGGCGATCGTCAACTTCACCGACCGCCGCTACCAGGAGGCGGAGGCCCAGTTCCGCAGCCTCCAGAAGCAGTTCCCCAACGACCTGCGGCTGCTGTTCGCCATCGCGGAGGTGATGCTTCGGACCAATCGCCAGGCCGAGGCCTTGCGGATGGTGCAGGAGGCCCACCGGCAAAACCCCGGCAACCCCGGCTTGCAGCTTGCGCTGGGCAACACGGCAATGCGCGTCAACCAGCTCGACCTGGCCGAGCAGCAGTTCCGCGCGCTGCTCGCCGCGCATCCCGAGGCGGTCGACATCACCATGCGGCTTGCCGAGGTCCTGCGCCGGAAAGGCCAGCTCCCTGCCGCCCTCGATTTGCTCAAACAGGCTTACAGCAAACAGCCGTCATGGCCCGGGCTGGCGCTCCAGCTTGCCCTCACGCACGAGGCGCTCGGCGACTGGCGCTCTGCCGTGCCGATCTACGAGGCGATTCTCAAGCAGGACCCCAACCACCTCATTGCGCTGAACAATCTCGCCTACCGGTACGCGGACATGGGCAAGGACCTGGACACGGCGCTTACTTACGCCCAGCGGGCGCAGCAGCGCGCGCCCACCAATGACGACGTCACCGACACGCTGGCCTGGGTCTACATTCGCAAGAACCTGAACGACACCGCGATCAGCCTGCTGAAACCGCTCCTGGCGAGGCAGCCGCGCAACCCGCTGTATCACTACCACCTCGGGCTTGCGCTGCTGCAAAAAGGCGAACGGACGGCCGCGCGCCAGAGCCTGCAAACGGCCCTTTCGCTCAACCCGTCCAAAGAGGATGAACAACGCATCCGGGAGGCGCTGGCGAAGGCCGGCTGAGCGCCCTGCATGCTCTTGCGCCATCCCGCGGCGCCGTATGTGGCGCCGTTCGCCTGCTTCATTCTCTGTCTTGCGCTGCTTCCGAAGCTGCCCCTGACGCCGCGGGTACAGCTCGCCGTGTGGCTGGTCGCGGGGTTCGCGGCACTGTGGTTTTTCAGCCGGCGCGTGCTCGATTTCCGCCTCCGCGCGCCAGCCCTCTCCTTGGCAGTTGGAGCAGCGGTCTTCGCCGTTTGGGTCGCCCCCGACCTGCTGTTCCCTGCCTGGCGCAGCCACTGGCTCTTTTCGAACGCCCTGCTGGGAAGCCCCGCGACTTCGCTCTCCGCAGCCGCCCTGGGCGACGGAATCGTGCTCGCGATGCGCACGGCCCGCGCGGTGTTGCTCGTACCGGTTGTCGAGGAGCTGTTCTGGCGCGGGTTCCTCATGCGCTGGTTTGAACGCCACGACTTTGAGAATGTCCCGCTCGGCTCATGGGAGCCGCGCGCCTTCTGGACCACAGCCGCGCTGTTCGCCCTCGAGCATGGCTCTTACTGGGACGTGGGTTTTCTGGCCGGCGCAGCCTACAACGCCTGGATGGTTCGCACCAAAAGCCTCGGCGACCTCATTCTGGCCCACGCCGTCACCAACGCCTGCCTCGCGGCCTACGTCCTGTTGACGCAACGCTACGAATACTGGCTTTGAACTCCGGACGCGGGGGCCGGCTGTGATTTACTGAAATGTTGCCCCGCTGATGCCTTCCCGATATCCGATCTTCGACCGCTCGCGGCTCCGCATTCTGCCCCTTGCAGAGCGCGAACACGACCTCGACATCACCCGCTGGATGGAACTGTCCGCTCCCGCGCCTCCCTTCTCGCACCCGGACCTTCCCGCGGTCGCCTCCCGCTGGGCCGAGGCGCACCGGCGCGGCGCGGCGCGCATCCTGATGATGGGCGCGCACCTGCTGCGGGCCGGAACAAACCGCCACATCATCGACCTGCTCGAGCGCGGCGCGCTTTCCGTCATCGCCATGAATGGCGCCGGGATGATCCACGACTACGAGCTGGCGCGCATCGGCGCCACCACGGAAAGCGTGGCGCGCTACATCCGCGAAGGCCAGTTCGGCCTGTGGCGCGAAACCGGCGAACTGAACGACTGGGTCCGCGGCGCGGCGGCCTCGGGCGAGGGGCTCGGCGAGCACGTGGGCCGCCGCCTGTTCGAATCCGGTTACCCGTACCGGGACTGGAGCGTGCTGGCGGCCGCCTGGCGATGCGGCGTGCCGGTGACCATTCACGCGGGCATCGGCTACGACATTATCCACGAGCACCCCAACTGCGACGGGGCCGCGCTCGGCGAGGCCAGCTACCGCGACTTCCTCATCTTCGCCCGCGTGGTGGAAGGCCTCGAAGGAGGCGTGCTGCTTTCCTTCGGCTCGGCCATCATGGCCCCGGAGGTCTTCCTCAAATCGCTCGCCATGGCGCGCAACGTGGCGCACCAGGAAGGCCGCGCCATCCGGCGCTTCACCACCGCCGTCTTCGACATGGTTCCCATCCAGGGCGACTTCCGCAAGGAGCTGCCGAAGACCGATCCGGGCTACTACTTCCGCCCCCACAAGACGCTCCTTGTCCGCACGGTGGCCGACGGCGGCGAGAGCTTCTACTTCTGCGGCGACCACCGCGCCACGTTTCCGGCGCTGCGTAGCGCCTTTCTCCAGGCCCTGGAGGCGCACCGATGACCCCTGCGGAAATTCTCGCCGCCATCGCCAATCTGCGCGCCCTCGTCGCCGGCGACATCTGCCTTGACCGCTGGTGCCGCTACGACCCCAGGCTGACGGAGCCGTCGCGGGAAACAGGCCTTGATCGCATCGCTGTCGTCTCCACCGAGTGCACGCCCGGCGCGGGCGGCACGGTGGCGTCGAACCTCGCCGCGCTCGGCTGCGCCCGCGTGGCCGTGCTCGGCACCATCGGCGAGGACGGCCACGGCTACGAGCTGCGGGCCGCGCTGGCGCGCCGCGGCATCGACCACTCGCTGATGGTGACCGCGCCAGGCCAGACCTTCACCTACACCAAGCTCATCAACACCTACACCGAAGTCGAAGACCTCGGCCGCGTGGACTTCGTCACTTTCCCGCCGCCTCCCGAGGTGGAGCAGGAAGTATTGCGGCGGCTCGAGGCGGCGGCGCCGCAGTTCGACGTGATCCTCGTCTCGGACCAGATGGAGACGGCCGCGGGCGCGGTGGTGACCCCGCGCATGCGGGAACGGCTCGCGGAGATCGCCGCCAGGCATCCCGGTCTGCTTGTGTGGGTCGACTCGCGCATGCACATCGAGCAGTTCCGCCGCGTTACGCTCAAGCCCAACGAGCGCGAGGCGGCCGAGGCGTGCCAGCGGCTCGGCCTCCCCTCGCCGGACTACGCTGCGCTGCGCCGCGCCGCCGAGGCCCCGCTGGTGATGGTCACGCACGGAGGCGACGGCGTCACGCTGGTCGACGACGCGGGCGTGCGCCGCGTGCCGACGCGCCGGGTCGAGAACCCGGTCGACATCTGCGGCGCGGGCGACAGCTTCTCGGCCGGCGCGGCCCTCGCCCTGCGCGCCGGCGCGTCGCCGGAAGAAGCCGCGCGGTTCGGCCATCTGGTCGCTTCCGTCACCATCATGAAGCCCGGCACGGGCACGGCCTCGCCTGCCGAAGTGCTCGCCGCAGCCAGAAGGATGGAGCAGCCGTGAGCATTCTCGCACTGGACATCGGCGGCACCAAATTTTCCGCAGCGTTGTTCCGCGACGGCCGCCTGACGCGCCGCCACACGGGCCGCACCGACCGCGAGGGCGGCCGCGAGTGGATGCTTGAACAGCTGGCCGCCATCGGCCGACGCTGGCGCGCCGAGCAAGAGTTCACCGCCATCGGCGTCGGCTTCGGCGGCCCGGTCGATTTCGCCTCGCAGCAGGTCGTCCTGTCCACGCACGTCGGCGGCTGGCAGGGCTTCGACCTGCCCGGCTGGCTTCGCCGCGAGTTCGGCGCGCCGGTGCTGATGGACAACGACGCCAACGTCGGCGCCCTCGGCGAAGGAACGCACGGCGCCGGCCGCGGCTTCCGCCCGCTCTTCTACATGACCCTCTCCACCGGGATCGGCGGAGGCATCCTGCTCGGGGACGGCGTCTACCGCGGCGCGGATTCCTACGCCGGGGAAATCGGACACCTCAACGTCAGGCCGGACGGGCCGCCGTGCCTGTGCGGCTCGAACGGCTGCCTCGAGCGCATGTGCTGCGGGCTGTGGCTCGAACGCGACTACGGCCGGTCCGCGCAGGAACTCATGCAGGATGCCGCCTTCGTCGAAAAGTATGTGGTGGATCTCGCCCGCGGACTCAAGGCCGCCATCATGCTGCTGAACCCGGCGCGCATCGTCATCGGCGGCGGCATCAGCAAGGCGGGCGAGGCGCTGTTCGCGCCGCTGCGCGCCGAGCTGCGGCGGCAGATCACCTCCTGGTCCCGCGCCCGGATCGATGTCGTACCCGCGGCGCTCGGCGACGACAGCGTCCTCTGGGGCGCATACGAGCTCGGCCTTCAGGCTCAGGGACAATAGGAACAGATGCATCCTCTCGATTTCGTTTCCGACTACCGCAGCCGCCTGGCCGCCGCGCTCGAGGCGATCCCTCTCGAACGCGTCGCCGAAGCCGCCCTCTGGCTGCGCGAGGCCCGCGACGGCGGCAGGCAGATCTTCGTCTGCGGCAACGGCGGCAGCGCCGCCACCGCCTCGCACTTTGTTTGCGACGTGCTCAAGGGCTGCTCCTACGGGCGGACGGAACGCTTCCGCATCCTGGCGTTGCACGACAACCTGCCGACGCTCACCGCGTATTCCAACGACGTCAGCTACGAGTGCGTGTTCGTCGAGCCGCTGAAGAACTTCGCCCGGCCCGGCGACGTGCTCATCGCCATCAGCGGCTCCGGCAACTCGCCCAACGTGCTGCGCGCCGTCGAATGGGCCAACGCCAACGGGCTGAAGACCATCGGGCTTACCGGGCGCGACGGCGGCAGGCTCGGAGCGCTCGCGCAGCTCGAAATCCGCGTGCCGGACCCGCACATGGGCCGCATCGAGGACGGGCATATGTTCGTCTGCCACATGCTGGCCTACTATTTCATGGAAACCGAAGGCGCGGGCCAGGGCTGCTGAAGCGCGCCTTCCCGTTTTGATAGGATCGAGCGCGGCAATGCCGCGTTCCGCGTTCCCGTCCCGCACCGCCGCCCTGGCGCTGTGTCTGTGCGCCGCTTCCGCCGCGCAGAGTGCGCGTTTTGAATGGCCGGAAGGCAAACGCGCGGCCGTCAGCCTCACCTTCGACGACGCGCGCCCCAGCCAGATCGACACGGGCTTGCCGCTGCTCGAAAAACTCGGCGTCCGAGCCACGTTCTTCGTCTCGCCCCGCAACATCGGCAAGCGCCTGGAGGGCTGGAAACGGGCCGTCGCGCAGGGCCACGAGATCGGCAACCACTCGCTCACCCACCCGTGCACGGGCAACTATTCTTTTTCCCGCAACAACGCGCTCGAGGACTACGACCTGGCGCGGATCGCAAAGGACATCGACGACGCCCAGGAGTCCATCCGCAAACAGCTGGGCGTGACGCCGACGAGCTTCGCCTACCCGTGCGGGCTCAAGTTTGTCGGCCGCGGGCGCAACGTGCGCAGCTATGTGCCGGTGGTCGCGGAGCGCTTCGTTCTCGGCCGCGGGTACATGGACGAAGCGGCCAACGACCCGGCTGTCTGCGACCTCGCGCAGGCCATGGGCACGCCGTTCGACGACATGGGGCCGGAACAGGCCCTGAAGATCGTGAAAGCTGCGGCCGCCGAGGGCCGGTGGGTCATCTTCGTGGGGCACGACATCGGGCCGCGGCGGTTTCAGTCGGTGGACTCGGCCGCCATCGAGGCGATCGCGGCTTACGCGAAGGACCCTTCCAACGGGATCTGGCTCGACACGGCCGGCGCGGTGGCGCGCTACCTTCGCAGCCGGCGGCCCTGACGGCCGGGAAGTCAGCTCTCGCGGATCACCTTGCCGTCGCGCATGTGGATGATGCGGTCGGCGAAGGCGGCGGCCTCGGGGTTGTGCGTGATCATCAGGATGGTCTGGCCGAAGCGGTGGTTCAGATCCCGCAGCAGGCTCAGCACGGCCTCGCTGTTCTCGGTGTCGAGGTTGCCGGTGGGCTCGTCGGCCAGCAGGATCGCCGGGCGGTTGACGAGCGCCCGGGCGATGGCCACGCGCTGCTGCTCGCCGCCGGAAAGGGCGCGCGGCTTGTGGTGCAGCCGGTGCTCGATGCCCAGCAGGCGGATGATTTCCAGAAAATCCTTCGGCAGCGGCCCTTTTTGTCCGCCGAAATAGCGCGCGATTTCAATGTTGCCGAGAGCGGTGAGCGTCGGCAACAGGTTGTATCTCTGAAATACGAACCCGACCTTTTTCCGCCGCAGCCGCGTCCGTTCCGTGTCGCTGATCTGCGACAGGTCCTGGCCGTCCACGATCACCTGCCCGGACGTGATTGAGGTCAGTCCGCCGAGCACGTGGAACAGGGTGGACTTGCCGGAGCCCGAAGGCCCGACAATGCTGACAAACTCCCCACGCGGCACCTCCATCGACACGCCGCGGAGCGCGTGCACGTCGACTTCGCCCACATGGTAGATCTTGCGGAGGTCGCGAACGATGATGATCGGTTCCACTCGTTCCGTCCTGCTACTCGTAGGAAAGGGCTTCGATGGCGTCCTGCCGGGCGGCGCGCAGGCCGGGGTAGAGCGCGCCGAGAAGGCTCGCGGTGAGCGAAACGGCCAGCGCGATGGGCCACCAGTCCGGCGCGATCTCGCTTTGCAGGTTCGCGCGCACCTGGGTGTTGATGGCCCAGTGCGCCCCCAGCGAAAGCAGGATCCCGGCAATCCAGCCCGCCACGGCCAGCATCACGGTCTCCCGCACCAGGATGCCCACGATGTCCAGCGGGGAGGCGCCGAGGGCCTTCAGGATGCCGATCTCGCGCGTGCGCTCCAGCACTGTCGTGTACATCGTCAGGCCGACGACGAGAAAGCCGATGACCAGAGACAGGCCGATGATGACGTAGATGAACGCTTTCAGCCCCGGCACGTTGTTCATGGAAAAAAGGCTGAGGAATTCCTCAATGGAATAAATGGAATATCCGGCCAGTTCCGGCTGGCTTTTCAGGTAATTCACCACTTCCTGCGTGCGCGCCGGATCGTCCAGCTTGAGGAAAGCCTGGTTCAGCTTCCCCTCGCTGTTGGTGAGCTCCTGTAGCCGGCGGAGCCGCACGAACAGGCGCGCCAGCTTGCCCGGCTCAACCACCCCGCACACGCGCCATTCGTGATTCAGGATGGTCACCTTGTCGCCCGTCTTCAGCTTTTGCTGCTCGGCGTAATAGCGGTCGATGAGAATGTCGTCGTCTTGCCGGAACGGGCCGCCTTCCAGAAACCGGAAGGGCCCGCTCATGGCCACGAACTCGTCGTAGTCGATGCCGGTGATGGTGCTGATGCCGCCGATGGGCTGCACGGCCGTGCCGGTGGCCAGCTTCACATGCGGCACCTGGCGGAAGTAGCGCAGCACGCTCTGCGGCATGCTCGCCCCGGTCAGGGAGATTGCGCTCGCGCCGGGCGGCTTGATCCAGATGTCGGCGCCCACGCCTTTGGCGCGGTTCATCGAATCCTGCAACATCCCCCGGCTCAGGCCGGCGACGGCGAGGATCATCGTGACCTGGAAGCCGATCGAAAGCGCGCTGAGCGTCGTGCGGAGCTTGCGGTGCTTGAGGTTTTCGAGAACGAGTCGGTTGATCAACGCCGATGAGGCCCTCCGGCCCGAATCACCATTCTACCCGTTGGGCCGCACCCGACGCCCGCGCTTCAACGGTTACAGCCAGAGGCTGCGGCGGCGGCTTCGCAACAGGTAAATGAATACGGGGCCGCCCACCAGCGCCGTCACCACGCTGACCGGCAGCTCCACGCTCAGCAGCGACCGCGCCAACGTGTCGCACAGCGTGAGAAAGGCGCCCCCGGCCAGAAAAGAAACCGGCAGCAGCACGCGGTGGTCGCTGCCGATCCACAGACGCAGCGCGTGCGGCACCACCAGCCCCACGAACCCGATGGGGCCGGTGACCGCCGTCACCGCCGCAGCCAGCACGCTTCCGGCCAGGTAGCCGCCGAGAAGCAGCCGCTGCGGCGAGGCGCCCCGCGCCGCGGCCCACTCCTCGCCCACCGCCATCAGGTTCCAGTGCCTGGCCGAAGCGCAGGCCGCCGCCGAGACGGGAAGCACGATCAGGGCCAGGCCCGCCAGCGTGCCCGCGGGCACCGGGTCGATGTTGCCCATCAGCCAGTGCACGATGGCGAAGCTCTGGCCCACGGTAGCAAGGTTGTGCAGCAGCATGATGAGCGAGGAGGCGATGCTGTTGACGGCGACGCCCGCCAGCAACAGCGTGAACGAGGAAACGCGGCGCCCTTCGGCCGCCACCGTCACCACCACCGCCAGCACCGCCAGCGCCCCGCAGGCGGCGCCCGCCCACAGCGCGGGAAGGCCCGCCACAGTGTGCAGGCCGAAGACGATCATGACGACCGCGCCGAGGCTGGCCCCGCTCGACACGCCCAGCGTGAAAGGCGACGCCAGCGGGTCCCGCAACAGCGCCTGGAACAGCACGCCCGCCAGGGCCAGCGCCCCGCCGCTCAACATCGCCAGCAAGGTGCGCGGCCAGCGCACGCCGAAAAACATCTGCGCGTCGGGGAATTCGCCTCGCCAGGCCCGCGCCAGATCGATCTTCACCGGACCGACCAGCGGGGACAGCAACATCACCAATGCCGCGGCGGCGATGGCCAGCGCCAGGATACGCGCGGCCCGGCCCGGCGTGAGCGGCTCAATCCCCATAGGCGATCCACGCGCCTCCGCCGCGCCGCTCGAGCCACTCTGCGTTCACATGAAACACTTCCCGGATGCGCTCGGCCGACAACGCCTCGCACGGGACGGCGTCGGCTGCCACTCGGCCCTCGCGCAGGGCGACCACGCGGTCGGCGTAGGTCGCCGCGAGATTGACGTCATGGGTCACGGCGATCACCAGCCTCCCTTCGCGGGCCAGGCGCCGCAGCAGCCCGTAGACCATCAGTTGGTGATGCAGGTCGAGAAACGCGGCCGGCTCGTCGAGCAGCAGCGCCTGCGGCTGCTGCGCCAGCGCCGCGGCCAGCATCACGCGCTGCCGCTCGCCGCCGCTCAGCGAGCGGAAGTCGCGCCCGGCCAGCGCCCGCGTGTCGGTCGCTTCCATCGCCTCGTGCACCGCCCGCCAGTCGGCGGCGCTGTCGAAGAAGCCGCCGGCGTAAGGCGTGCGGCCCATCAGCACCACCTGCTCGGCCGTGAACGGAAAATCGAAGCGAAGCGTCTGCGGGACGAACGCTACAACCCGCGCAAACTCCCTGCGCCGCCAGTCGAGCACCGGGCGGCCGTTCAACAGGCAGCGGCCCTCGAAGCCTCTCTTGAGGCCGGCCATGATGTTCAGCAGCGTCGACTTGCCCGCGCCGTTCGGCCCGATCAGCGTGACCAGCTCCGGCCGGCTGAAAACCAGCGAGACGTCGCGCAACACGGCTGCGCCGTTGTAGCGCATGCCCACCCCTTCCAGCTCGTAGCGCAGGTTCATGGCAGGCGCACCCCGTGGATCAGCTCCAGGTAGAGGCGCGCCGCCTGGCCCACGCGCGGCCCCGGCCGGACCAACACATCCGAAGCGGCCTGCCGGACGCGGTTCTCGCGCACCGCGCGCAGCACGCGGTACGGCGCCCACAGCGCGCGCAACTGCTGCTCGCTTTCCTTCGGCCTGCCCTCGTGATGCGCGAAGTCTCCCATGTCGAGGATGACGTCCGGGTCGGCGGCGGCAATCTGCTCGATCGTGAGCCGCGGATACGCGATCGGCGCCGAGGCCAGCACGTTCTCGCCTCCCGCGATCCGGATCAGCTCGTCGATGAACGTGCCGCCGCCCGCGCCCACCATGCCTTGCAGCGTCCCCGGAGAGCGGCCCACCAGAAACAGCACCTTGCGCCGCGGCAGCGTGGCTGCCCGCCGCCGCACCCGTTCCAGCTCGCTTTCGATCTGCGACGCCAGCTCCCGGGCGCGGGCCTCGGCGCCCGTCAGGCGCCCGATTTCGCGGATCGAGGAGAGAATCTCCGCGACCGTGTCCTGC
>Ga0209162_1000519_pt1 | contig 41944 bp, 44 predicted proteins | sample YNPNPMetaG_FD_187121 | JGI IMG/M metagenome (GOLD analysis project Ga0209162, IMG submission 187121) | Anoxygenic and chlorotrophic microbial mat microbial communities from Yellowstone National Park, USA - YNP NP MetaG (SPAdes) (version 2) ...
ACCAGGGCGAAACGGGTGTCTACAACAGCCATCTGCCCGCGGGCGGACCACAGGGCCAGGGCCAGAAGGACGGCCATCGCACCCCACCGGCCCAACCAGCGGGCGATTTCCCCTAAAAGCCAGCCTGCCATCAGCCCAACCGGGATGTACAGAGCGATCAGGACGGCAAAGTTCTGCATCAGGTTGGCGCCAGGAAGCCGGATCAGCCGCCCGGCGACCAATGCCGCCAGTCCGGCCACCCAGAGGGGACAGGCAGCAACGGCCCATTGCCTCCGCGCCAGCGCCCAGACCAGCGCCAGCAAGGTGGCTCCCAGAAGGGGCCGGGGCACGTACCAGGCCACGTCCCGCCAGACCTGGTAATCCGCCAGCACTCGCTCCCACGCCGGGGTAGCCGCAGTGGACATCCCGGCCTCCAGCGCACCCGCCAGCCGTCCCCCGGCAATGTACGAACTCCAGGGGAGCACCAGCACCAGGGCCCCTACGGCGATCAGGGCCATCCGACCCAGCGCGCCCAGCCAGCGGCGCCCGTCGGTTTTCCATTCCGGCAGGCCCCACCCGACCAGCCAGGCCAGGACGAAGGTGGCGTAGTAGAACGGCATCCGGTAATAGTGCAGGACCATCCCGCCCAGCGCGAGTTCGGCCAGAAGGAGCGGCCCCCAGGCGACCCGTTCCCGGTCTACGCCCTCCCACAGGAGCCAGAGGGCTACCGGCAACACCGCCTGCCCGGCCAGTTGGGCGAAGCGCCCCCAGTTGACGTAGTAGGCCGGCATCGGGGAGAGCAGCCCGGCGACCAGCACCGCCCCGACCCCAGCCCAGCGGTTACCCCGCGCCAGACGCACGGCCAGCGGGTAGAGGGTGAGAACGGCCAGCCCGTTGACCAGTTGACCGGTCAGCAGGGTGGCTCGGGGAATTTCCAGGCCGGTCATCCAGGAAAGAAGGGCAGATGCGGCGGGAAAACCGAAGTGGACGGTCAGGCCCCGGTAGGGGGTATACGGCTCCCACGAATCAAACAACCCGCCGTTGTCCACCAGTAACTGGGCGATGACGGCGTGCTGGTAGGAATCACCCCACATCGGGGCGTCCAGCGTGCGCACCATCAGGAGCCGGACGCCGAAGACCAGGGCCAGGATGACCACCAGGGCCAGGTCGGGCCAGAGGGCATCGGAGCGGGCCCAGGCCCGCAGCGCCTCCCACCCCTGGCGGGGCCGCCAGCGCCGGTAGCGCCAGGCCAGCGCGGCCAGCCCCAGAAGTACCGGTCCCCAGGTATACAGCGGCCCCAGGTGCAGGCCCACCAGGTCCGTCCAGAGGAGGAGCAGAGGATAGAGGGCCAGGCTGAGGCCGGCCGCCAGGGCCATTCGGGCGGGCCAGACCCCTCCCCATCCCCCTAACCCCCTTCCCCTCCCCTGGCAGGGGAGGGGAAGGGGGCAGGGGGTAGGGGAGAGGTACGCCAGTATCGCATACCCCGGCAACAGATACAAGAGCGCCGCCACCGCCAGTAGCCCTATCCCCTCCAGCGCCGCCCGCCCCAGTTCCAGCGCCATCCCCCAAGGATCATAGGCCAGCCGGAAGGCGAGTTGAGCATCCAGCGGCTCATGGTCGCGGTAGGCCGCGCCGTGTATGTAGGCCTCGCCCGGTGCGGCCCCCACCCGCACCGCGCCCGTGCCGTCCAGTTCCAAGAAAGCGTAGCGGTACGCACTGTGCGAGTGATTGTCTGGAGGGAAGGAGAAGCGATAAAAGCCCGGAGATGCAACGGCTTCCAGCGGCAACTCCGCCAGGGCTAAGTCCGTGGAGGATTGGGGTTCAGGTTGGATGTGGAGGCGGAGGACGCCCGCACTCCCCGGCAGCACTTCTAGCCAGAATTCCACCCCATCCAGCCCCCCGTGCCGGGCCACGAAGGTCTGGCCGACGGTTTGGCCGGGTTCCAGAATGACCGCCCGTTCGGGCGCAAGGGCCGTCTGGTCGCGGTCTACAAAATGGGAGCAGCCAGTGAGAAGAACCAGCGCCCCTAACAACAAGAACAGTGCAAAACCCCACCGACCTCGCTTACCTGGAGTACAGGACAATCCCTCCCTCCGTCATCCGGGCAATACGCTGTTCCGCCTGCCGGTATTCTCCTTCCGTATAGACGTGGGGCTCCAGGCCGGGGATACTTAGCACCTTCTTCACCACCGCAAACGCGTCCTCCCGGGCCGGGTCCTGATACACCACCAGCAGGTCCACATCGCTGGCGACTGTATAGTTGCCTCGGGCGTATGAACCAAAAAGCACAACCCGCAGCAACGGGAGGCGCTCGTTCAGGGCATCCATCCGCTCCTCCAGCCGTCGGATCAGTTCGGCCCGATCAAATCTCGGATAAAAGACGCGTACAGAACTCAACGATCTCCTCCGCGTACCCGATCAGCCGACCGGCCTCGCGCTTCGTGTACCGTCGCCGTGGGGAGCCGGAAGGGTGAGCGTTGGGGTATCGGCTGGGGATATAGGCTTTGTCCAGTTCCAGCGCCCCGTCTATCAGCGTGGGTGCAACCGGGTGCTGTCGCGCCAGTTCCTGCAGCAGGTCGGCGATGGAATGGCCCCAGGCTTCCGCCCCCATCTTTTGGAAAACAGCCTTGACCGCCTTTTCCGCTGCCTGCTGGGCCGAGAAACAGGCCCACTCGTAGAATCCACGCTCCAGATCGCTGCGGGCGTGTTCCAGGTCCCCTGTTGCCTGATCCATCCAATCCTGACTACGCTCCATCGTGCCTGCCCTCTACCAACTTTATCTCTCGCACCCGATACAGTGCCTCCTCCAGCATCCTGCGATTCAGCCGCACCAGGTCCGCGAGCAGGCCGATGAGGCAGACCTGGAAGCCGACGATGAGCAGGATCGCTGCCAGGATTAGCGACTGGATGTGCCCGGTGCCGCCTCGTGGCGAGAACAGGAAGAAGTACAGGAAGCGTAATCCCAACACCGCGCCCCCGGCGATGAACACCCCTCCGATCATCGTGAACACCCGCAGCGGCTGATACATCACGTAGAAGCGCACAATCGTGACGGCGGAGAGGGCCAGGAATGAGGGGATGCTGCGGATCAGGCGCGAGGGCCGTGTCTGGGGATTCGTGCGCACGGGTACGTAAACGACCTTCATCTTACGCGCCCCGGCCTGAATCAGCGTCTCCAGCGTGTAGGTATAGTCGCTCAGAACGGTCAGCCGCAGCGCTGCTTCACGGCTGAAGGCGCGAAATCCGCTGGTGGCATCGGGGATAGGGATACCCGCTGCGCGCTCGACGACCCAACTCCCCAACCGCTGGAGCCAACGTTTGAGCGGCGAAAAGTGCTCCAGGTTGCTAACCCCACGGTCGCCGACGACGATGTCGGCCCGGCCCTCCAGAATCGGCTGCACCAGCCGAGCCACCTCCTCTCCCCGATACTGGTTATCGGCGTCGGTGTTGACGATGATGTCGGCGCCAGCCTGCAGCGCGGCATCCAGCCCCGCCGTGAAGGCGTTCGCCAACCCACAGTTCTGCTTGAGGCGGATGATGTGATGTACGCCCAACTCGCGCGCCACCTCGGCGGTGCGGTCGGTGGAGCCGTCGTCCACCACCAGAAACTCGATCTCGTCCACGCCGGGCAGCGTGCGCGGCAGATCGCGGATCGTCTGCGGGAGGGTGCTCTCTTCGTTGTAGCAGGGGATCTGGATGATCAGTTTCATCATTCGCGCCGCTATTCTACCACGCTTCCCATGTCCGTCAACATTTGAGTCGAGCCGCACGGAGTAACGCCGATTGTCGCTGGCCCACTCTCAGCTCGAATGCCACTTCCTGAACACAAGCGTGGCATTGTGTCCACCGAAACCAAATGAGTTTGAGAGCACCACTTCCAGCCCAGCCTGGCGAGCCGCGCCAGGTACATAGTCAAGATCGCAGGAAGGATCAGGCGTGGTCAGGTTGATGGTCGGTGGGATAATACCCTCAAGTAATGCCTGCACGCAAATGACCGCCTCGAGTGCTCCGGCGCCACCAATCAGATGACCGGTCATGGATTTGGTAGCGCTGACCGGTACCCGGTAAGCCCATTCCCCCAACGCCTGTTTTATGGCCAGGGTCTCTGCCGGATCACCAGCCGGCGTGCCGGTGGCATGGGCATTGATATACGACACATCGCGCGGTGTCACCCTCGCCCGCTGCATGGCCAGAGCCATACAGTGGGCCGCGGAAATGCCTTCGGCGGCGGGAGCGGCGATGTGTACGGCGTCGGAGGTGGCTGCGTAGCCGATTACCTCGGCCAGCGGCCTGGCATCCCGTGCCAGCGCGAACTCAAGCTCCTCCAGAACGAGCAAAGCCCCTCCTTCGGAGATCACGAAGCCGTCGCGCGCGGCATCGAACGGACGGCTTGCCCCGGCCGGGTCGTCATTACGATGGGATAGTGCCCCCATGCGCTCAAAGGTGGCCAGGCTGATAGGCGTGACAGCCGCTTCAAAACCACCGCAGAACATCGCCCGCGCCCGCCCCTGCCGGATCATTTCGTATGCCAGGCCGATCGCATCCGCACCGGTCGCACAGGCTGATACCACACCCAGATTGGGCCCCCGCGCGCCGGTGCGCAACGCGATCTGAACGGCGGGTACATCAACGGTGATCATCGGCACAAGGAAGGGGCTCACATGACGTGGCCCCTTCTCACGCAAAACCTCGAACTCCCGGCTGTAAGTCCAGATACCACCAACCCCAGAGCCTGCAATGACCCCCACCTCATGAGAGATACGCTCATGGACTGCCAGCCCCGATTGAGCCACTGCCTCCGCCAGTGCTGCAATGGCGAACTGGGTAAAGCGATCAGTACGGCGGGCTTCCCTGGCGCTCATGTAGTTCAGGGGATCGAATCCGTGGACCTCTCCGGCGATGCGCACACCGAAACCATCGGTGTCGAAAAGGGTGATGGGGCCGATGCCTGAACGTCCCGCGATAAGGTTGTGCCACATGGTCCGGACATCGAGGCCCAGGGGCGAAATCACCCCCATACCGGTCACAACGACACGTCTGTTTTCCAAACCGTAAGCCCTTTCGTCTGCTGTGGAGATATATGGCTGGCATTCGGCGCCGGATCAGGCCGCCGTTGATGCAGGTATGGTCATGGCACAGGTGTCGGTATAGTCTGCGGTCCCTCTGGCAGCACACATATGCGGGCATCTGGACCATAGCGCATCAGCAATTCCTCCACCGTCTCCTCGATGCTATGACAGGGGCGGAGCAGCGCAGCGATGATGTCCTCGTCGGAGAGATAATCACTTTTGACAAACACCTCGGCCCGACATTGAATCTGTGCCTGCAGTTGGGCTTCCCACTGATCAACCATCCTGAAACCCGGACGGCGTAATACCTCAAGCAACTCTGCGGGACTGTTCGCCAGGCGCAGCAGATTCTTATATTCCCCATGGTCAGGTATACCGTCACGGCATTCTGCTGCGATGATAATGCTTCCCCCCTGGCGCACAATGCGGGCTGCTGCGGACATGCCCTTGACCGCCTGATAAAGATTGATGTCGAGAGGGTAGCCGGAGTTGGAGGTGATGACGATGTCAAAAGTTCCATTCACCGCCACCATAGCCGTGCGGCGGAGGGTGTCCGTCCCGATACGGTGGGCGGTTTCCATATCTCCGGCATAGACGCCAGTGATCGCACGCTCACGGTTCAGCGTCACGTTGAGCAGGAAGGCAGGGGCGGTCATCAGGGCCACTTCCAGCATCTCCTCCCACACTGGATTCCCTGCTGTAACTCCCCAGGTAGCACGGGGATCGTCGAGCATGGCCGCGCTGTGGTTATCCAGCACCAGCGAGGCCCCGGCGATGCCAGGGAGTACAGCTTTGGGCCCGCCACTGAAGCCGGCGAAGAAATGCGGTTCGATAAATCCGGTCAGAATCCTCACCGACGCCTCCAGGTAGGCGCGGTTAATGAGGACTTCGTGGCCGAAGCGGCTGCGCCCCAGGTAGTGCAGAGCACCCGCCGCCATGCCGTCGTGCTGGACAATGTGATAATTGTTAACAATCTCCTCGCCCAGCCTGGAGCGCAGCTCCTGCTCAGTCTCGGCGCGGTGCAGGCCCAGTGCGTTGATGAGCACGATCTGCTCGTTGGGCAGGAAATCCAGCTCCTCCAACAGCGGCGGTAGCAGGCGATCGTTCGGTGTGGGACGGGTGAGATCGCTGAAAACGATGGCCACCGTATCGTCGGGGCGTACCAGTTCGCGTAACGGAGGGCTGTTCAGTGGCCGGCGCAATGCTTCAGTTATGGCGGCCCGCTCATCGGGAACGCCGGCGACGAAATGTGGCTCCACCACAGTGACGTTCCGGTCGGGCAGCTCCACCCACAACCCCTGGCGACCATAGTCAAGTTTCACACGCATGACTCATCCAGTCCAAAAAATCCCGGATACCGCTCTCTCAACTCATCCCGCAGCGATCCGAAAACATTAGGAGCATGGGGATAGATGAGTTCCAGCATACGCACGCATAGCTCGCGTATCTCCCACTGCGCTTCGGGGGAAATGCGCAGCCTGAAGACATGGAGCAGCTCACGGAAATTCATAGTGACGATAATCCGGGTGGCCGTGGCGTTAGGCAAGACGAAGCGCGCATCCTCCTTGCGCACGCCACACTGGCGGAGCGCCTGGTAGGTCTGTTGAACCCCGGCGGCGAACTGTTCCCAGATGGCCAGCGCATCAGGATCGGCGGCGATGGCAGGGGGGACGACCCATTCTGGCGACTCCATCGAGACATAGCGCTGACTTTCCTGGCTGTAGCTGGCCAGGCGGTGTCGGACCAACTGGTGTGAACAGGCACGTGAAATACCGCTGACCTCGAACGTCGCCGATGCATGTTCGATCAGGCTTTCGTGGCCTTCGCGGATGCGTGCACGCAGAAACTGGCCGGGGTCACCGCGTCCCTGGCTGCGATAACAGACGCGCCCCGCGTACTCGAGGAGTTCTTCCGGTGTCCCGCCCCCTCGCAGATAGCGGGTGATGGCGATCAGAGCAACTTCCATAATCAGAATCCCTCACACCGATCGGGCAGGCCGGCACGTTCCCTCTCCGGCGAACTCACGTGCTCCGCTATCCACATATCCGACCGCTGCGGCCAGCGCGAGGCCCGCCTCGTTCTGATCGTTGATGATGCAGAGCGGTTGCCTGGCCGAGCGGACCACCCAGGAAGTGCAGGAGGCCAGCACTGCCCGCCCCAGGCCCTGCCTCTGTGCAGCGGGCGCGGTGCGGACAAATAGCTCCGCAAAGTGTGGCGAGAACCAGTTCGCGCCTGACTCCGCTATCACCTCGCCTTCGGAGCGGATGACAAAACGCGGCAGCCCACCGGGTCCCTGCTCTATTGCAACGAGCGCATTGGTGGAGAACTGGAAACGCACCAGGTCGAGCTGATAGATGCGGTTGGTCTCCGGCACAGCGATCTCCAATACCTCCGTTACGGCGTCCCTGAGGTCCGGCGTGGTGATGATGTAGTAGGGACGTCCTGACACCAGCGCTCGACGTAACAGCGTGACAGCCACTTCTGCATCGGGAGTCCGCAACACAACTGTTGGCTCAAACAGGCGCTGACCGGTCTGGCAGACGGCTACAAAGCCATCGGCGCGGCCGTCTGGTCGCTCATGGACATAGAGCCTGGTACGCCTTGGGTCATGGTAGAAAGCGTAATACACAAAGAGTGCGTCGGTCGGCGCTGCAAAGTGCAGCAAAGGGCGCACCTTAAGACGCAGGCTTTCCAGATCGCTCATCTGCTGGCGGAAATGTAGTGCTACACCGGAACGTAATTGCCTGCCCTCCCACAGGTAAGTTTAACTGGCAGGAGGGTATAACCCAATACCTGAAACAGCGGGCGTTACGCGGTTGACCCGGGGGCTTACCACAAAGACACCAGGACACGAATAATTACCCGGGAGAACTTTGTGTTTGCGCTGGTCTCTGCGGTTTACTTTCATACTTGTAACTATTCAGGCGGTGACTGTAGGGGCGAGGTGCGCCTCGCCCGTACAATCTTTTGGGCCTGCGGCCATTGGTCGGCCTTCGCCAGGTACGGGCGATTAATTAATCGCCCCTGCCTTGCTGCACCATCAGAGGCAGTGTCGGCGCAGGCCGACACCTGGCGCGAAGCGCCTGAAGAGGGCGATTTCAATCGGCTGAATAGTTACTCATACTTTATGGTGCCCCGCCTGCCATCCGTCGCGTAAACCCTGTCACTCGAAGATTGAGCTCATGTTGAGCCTGGATACCATCTCCTGCATCTTCTCGTCCGGCGGTGCGCTCTGGAAACGGGCAGCGGCGTCCAAAACCTTGGGCAGCAGGTTGACGTCGCCGGCTGAATTCAGGAAGATGCCCGCTCTTCCCAATACCCAGTGTACGGCCAGGTCAATGTCGGCCTGCCCTTCAAGTGGCTCGTACCAGGTGTAACGGGTGCGCGTCTTGTCCCCCCAGGGCCCACGGGCGATGGATTTGATCGTCTGCACCGCCACATTCCGCTCCCGACACACGCGCATCAGTTCCTCAAAATCGGCGGCATACGCAGGGTTCTGCATCACCACGTAGTTGTAGGGGAGTAGCACAGAGTCGAAATCAAAGCGCTCCAGGCTGCGCAGGAGCATTCGGGGGGCTGTCCATCCATGGGCGGTCACGCCCAGGAAGCGCACCAGTCCCTCCTCACGCGCCTGGATAAAGGCCTCAAGCGCTCCACCTGGCCCCATTGCCACTTCCCACTCCTGGGGATCCACCAGAAAGTGTAACTGCCAGAGGTCCACATACTCGACGCGCATGCGCTCCAGCGAGCGCTGGAGCTCCTCCCATGCTCCCTGGAAGGTGCGCTCGCCGGTTTTGGTGGCGAGGAAGAACTCCTTTCTGTAGCGTTCCATCCATGGCCCGATGCGTAGCTCCGCCTCCCCGTAGCTGGCTGCCGTATCTATATGATTGATGCCGTACTCCAACAAAACGTCCAATGCGCGGTCTGCTTCTTCCTGAGAGACGCTCCCCACCGCTGCAGCGCCGAAGATAACGCGTGTGCTCAGATGACCGGTCCTCCCAAACTCCAGTTTCTCAATCATTGCGCTTCCTCCATCACAGCTATCCAGACTTAACGTTGTCGGCACCGATCGGATGATTGGGCGACTCCGCGATCGGCCCGGGTAAAACTCCGCCCCAGGCGGTTGCGGTTATGAAAACAGCATCCTGACGTCTTCCTTCGTAAGCGACTTGAAGAAGCTGGTATCGGCTGCGATGAGCTGCTCGACCAGTTCGCGCTTACGTTCCTGCAATTGCAGAATTTTCTCCTCGACCGTCTCCCGGGCGATGAATTTGTATACAAAAACGGGCTTCTCCTGCCCGATGCGGTGGGCGCGGTCGGCAGCCTGCATTTCGACCGCCGGATTCCACCATGGGTCTATATGCAAAACATAATCAGCGGCAGTGAGGTTCAGCCCAAATCCTCCTGCCTTCAGGCTGATGAGGAAAAAGGGTGTCTGTGGGTCGGTCTGGAATTGATCCACCTGCTCCTGGCGGTTGCATGTCTGCCCGTCCAGGTAAGCGTAGCGCATGCCGCGCATATCCATCTCCTTGCGCAGCAGGCTGAGGGTCTGGACAAATTGGGAGAAGACAAGGGCCTTGTGGCCTTCGGCCTGGAGCGTTTCGAGTGTCTCGAGCAAAAGCTCGAATTTGGCCGAGGAGCCACGATAAGCCGGGTCCACCAGTTGGGGATGGATACACACCTGCCTCAGACGCAGCAATCCCTCCAGGACTCTGAAGCGGATATCGTTAAGATCGCCTTCCTCTTCCAGCAGGCCAATCAGCAGCCTGCGATAGTAGTCGCGGGTCTGGTTGTATAGCTTGCGTTGAGCCGGCTCCAGATCGGTGTATATGATGCGCTCGGTGCGCAGGGGCAACTCAGGGGCAACCTGCTCTTTAGTCCGGCGCAGGAGGAAGGGGTAAATCATGCGGCGCAGCAGTTGGACAGTGGCTTGTGAGGCTGTGTCGCGCCGTTCTATGGCCAGGGCGAACTCGCGCTTGAAGTAGTCCAGGCTGCCCAACAGGCCAGGATTTAGAAAGGCGAATTGTGACCATAGCTCGAAAGCGTGGTTCTCGACCGGCGTGCCGGTCAGACACAGGCGATGGTCGGCCTGGAGCAGACGGGCGGCTTTGCTCGTTTGTGCCAGGGGGTTTTTGATGGCCTGCGACTCGTCCAGGATGGCGTAGGTGAAGCGGTAGCCGCGCAGGAATTCAATGTCGCGCAGCATGATGCCATAGGTGGTGATGACGACATCATACTGCTCAAACAGGGCATAATCCTTCTTGCGCAGGTTACCGCTGAACTCGAGAAAACGCAGTCCTGGGGTAAAACGCCCGGCCTCACGCTGCCAGTTAACCAGCAGGCTTTTGGGCACGACCAGCAAGGCCGGACGTGGGAGCTGGCCGCTCTCCTTCAACCCGCGCAGAAAGGCCAGCGTCTGAACGGTTTTGCCCAGCCCCATATCATCAGCCAGAATACCACCAAAGCCGTACTGGTGCAGGAAGTGCAGCCAGTCGTAGCCTGCCTTCTGATATGGGCGCAGCTCGCCGGTAAAGCCCTGAGGCAGGGGTTGTTCAGTGATGCGCTCGAAGCCCTTGAGCCGCTCACGTTTCTCGTAGAACTCGGGAGCGATATTTTTCGTCTCAGCCTCGGCCAGCAGCTCGTCAAGCAGGGCAAGCTGCATATCGCTGATGCGCAGGCCGTCCGCCGTCTCTTCAGCCAGTTCAAACAGGTGCTTGTAGCGCTCCAGCCATTCTTCAGGAATCTGACCGATCGAGCCATCGGCCAGTTTGATGTATTTCTCGCCGCGTTTGAGGGCCTTGCGGACCGCGCTCAGCGGCACCTGTTGATCACCGTAAATCACGGTCGCCTGAACATCGAACCAGTCAATCCCGCTGGAAATGTTCAGGTTAAGCACAGGCCTGTAACGGTTGACTCTGGCGATATCCTTTTCGCCATAGATTTCAAAGCCGGCCTCGGTCAGAGCCGGAGTACCCTTAATCAGGAAGTCGAGCGGGTGAGTGCGGGCGCGAAGCGTGAAGACCCCAGGCCGTTCGTAGCCGACACGTTTCAGGCCATACTTCGGGTCGGCGAGCAACCTGTAATAGTGGAGTTCGGTCTGAATCTGGCGCAGAACTTTGATGCCACCCCAGGAGCCGGAAATTCCGATGATCTCCTCTGCCGGTGGTCGGTGATGCGCCCGTACTTCATACTCCCCGTAGCCGAAGCATAGGGTGGCATACAGGGCATCCCCCTCTTTGGTGAGGTACAGACGCGGCACAGGATTCTCGCTCACGAGCTGCCAGGAAACGGCCTCGCCTACGACCGGTACGCGCTCGTTCAAGGCGCGGAAGTATTTGCTGCGGAATGTTTCCGCCTCCCCAGCGGGAAAGCGCAGCGGCAGGAAGGGGAGCATGCTCAGAGCATTGACGTTCTCAATTTGCACCAGTGTGTTATCCGCCAAAGCCCATACCGGGGGAGAGGTGGAGATGATTTTAAGTCTCTTTCCGGCCAGGGTATAGATCATTCCCCCCATTTCGATCCCGGCCTGGAGCTCGCAGGTTTCCTGATCCTCGATCAGCGCAAGTTGGAGTAAGACCGGCTCGGGCTGAATGCGCAACTGGATGGTCGGACGTTCCCGTTCCATCAGGTAGAGCGGGATTTGAAGGCTTTCTATGAGCGGCAGATTGTTCAGGCCAATGGGGGAGTAGCGACTGTAGTAGTAGTAATAGGAACTTTGTTGCAGCAACGTCTGGACGAGCTGAAATGCTGTGGGAGAGAGGTTGACCACCTTCAGAGGATCACTCGGCCGATAGGGCTGGATAAGGGATTGCCAGTCCTGATGTTGGGTGAGCACTTCCCAGGCCGCCCGGGCCGGATTTTCACTGGCAGCGACATGTTCCACCTGGCGCCATTTATCCCCGGAGACGGCGTATGCGCCCAGTGAGGGTGGGTAGCTCTGTTGCATATGCAAACCCATCAGGAGGATGGCCGGCGTAAGCCTGTGCTCCTTTTTGGAAGCAGAGGGGGTGAACTGAAGCGCCAGTTCGATCTGATACCGCCAGTCTTGTTCCGCGACATTGTGCAAATGATCGCGCACTACCCAGGCGGCAGCAACGATATGCGGGCACAGCCTGCGCCGCCCGGCCTCTTTACAGGTGCAGGAAAATTCGAGTTGATTGTATTTCACTGCGGTGATGGTAACCTTGTAGCTTCTGGACTGCTCGGTTACCAGGCAGGTAGCGCTGCTACCGGTGAATTCTTTTACCGTGGCCTGGCCGGACTGGTACAGGGACTTACCCCTCAGGTAATTAAGCTCGATGGTTTCGTACCGCAGGTTGTTTAGATTCAGATTTTGGCGCGTGATTAGAGGCATAAACTCTATCTATTCTCAGTCAAGGTATATGCTCGGGCCGTCCATATGGGAAGGAGAGCCCATCCCGCGTGCCGGCCCAACTGTGGAACTACTGTCATCCGGTTTTGCCTTTCCAATATAGCGGCAGGTGTGTCCCAATTTTGCCACCCGTGCAGTTGGAAAACCGCAAGAACGCAAAGAGCTATAGAAAATCGCATGAGGGCAAAAGTGACACGTGGGGCAGGCTTTCTGGCCTGCCAGCAGCCTGGAAGGCTGCTCCACGTGCGGCTTTTGCCACAATGCAGAAAATCTTTGCGCCCTTGCGGTGAATTCAATCCAACCGCGCACGGGTCGCAATTCAGAAGGGGCAGGTAATTGCACAGGTCGCAATTTTTGTCGGGCCTGGCCGCTTTGCAGGACAACTGCGAGCAGTTGTGCTACAACTTTGGGACACACCCATAGCGGCTAAAGTATACCACCTTAAATCACTCTGTCACCTGCTTCTTATTGTACCCGACCACACGACCTCTGTCAACAGGTGTCCCGTGATGTCCTTACGTTCCAGAAACCTGCCCGACACAATCTGGAGCTCCCGGCCTCTCCGCTGCACAAGTCACAGCCCGCATACCAGAGCTGTCAGGTGGCGGTTCGACAGGCACAGGGGAGACGGTTACGCCTGGCGGGGCCCAATCCGGCATGGCTTGCGCGAATTCAGACCGGTGCAGTTGCTCTCACCCGGGGGGCAGTTGAGCCTGATTGAGGCCGGCTTCCTCAGGCAACCTCAGTCGGCGCGCAGGATGAGCACATTTATCTCACCGGAGGCGATCAGGCCAGGGGGATGATGATATTACGCTAACAGTCTCATCCGCAAGTACCCGGATACCGGCCTGCTCAGGCGGCGACTCAGGGGACAAGATACGCCTCGCCCGTACACCTTTTGGGGCCTGTGGCCGGTGGCAGGTCTGCTCCGGCCTGGTCCTCGTCGCACCACAGTCCGACGGGTCGAGGGCTATCTGAGCCAGCGAGAGCCTCATTGTAGCCAGCGTTTGCATTGTCTGGTTCGTGCGGACTGTGGTCCGCACGGCACTGCATGTGCAGGCTGAAAAGTTACACCGATCCATCCATATGCGTCGGTATAAGCGGCATAGGGATACCGCCTGTGCGGTTTTTCGGATAAGCTTTAAACACCGTAGCCAGGCAGTCTACGGTTTTTTCTTCTAATGCCATTCTAATATTGCTCAGGTAAGATGATGGGGTTATGAACGGCCCACTATCCACCACGCGGGAGATGAGCTATGATAGATGTTACCGCTCTGACCAAATCCTATGGTTCCGTCGAGGCACTCAAAGGAATAACCTTCCACATCGCGCCCGGTGAGATCGTCGGCCTGCTGGGGCCGAACGGCGCCGGCAAGACGACCTGCATCAAAATCCTCACCGGTTATCTGCATCCAGACTCCGGCAACGTCAGGATTAAAGGGCTAGACGTGTTGACGCATACCCGTCAGGTGCAGGCACTCATCGGCTACCTGCCGGAAAGCGCCCCGCTTTACCCGGAGCTCTCGGTGCAATCCTACCTCAAGATGATCGCCGGGCTGCGCCAGATCCCGGAATCGGAACAGGTGGCCCGCATCTCCGAAGCGGTCTACGCCACCGGACTGGCCGACCACCTGACCTGGCCGATCGGCCATCTGAGCAAGGGTTATCGTCAGCGCGTGGGACTGGCCCAGGCCATCATTCACAAACCCCGGCTGCTGATCCTGGACGAGCCGACTATCGGGCTGGACCCCACGCAGGTGATGGAGATCCGCCGCCTGATCCGTCGCCTGGCTGCACACAGCACAGTGTTGTTCTCCACCCACATCCTCTCAGAGGTTGAAGCGCTCTGCGATCGGGTCATCATCCTGATGGGCGGGGAGATTCGGGCCGACGCCCGGCTCTCAGAGCTGGCTTCCACCCCGAACGCGGTCCTGGTACTGAGAGAAGCGACGGCCGGAGTTGAACAGGCGCTACGCAATCTGAGCAACGTCCGCACCGTGGAGCGCGTCACCACTGCCGACGGTTACCCCACCTATCGGGTGATCGGCTCCAGGGACATGGCTAACGGTGGCGACCTGTGCCCGGCGATATACGAACTGGCACGGCAGGAGGGCTGGCCGGTGCGTGAGATCCACCGTGAGGTCCGCACGCTTGAGACAATTTTCAACGAACTTGCCACAGCAGCCTGATAACGGAGTGCGACTATGAACAGTTTGACAAAACAAACGCTCTCGATCATGCGTAAAGAACTGGCATGTTATTTTGGCTCACCGATGGCGCTCATCTTCGTGGGCACCTTCCTGATCATCACACTGTTCTCCTTCTTCTGGGTAGATACTTTCTTCGCCCGGGGCATTGCTGACGTGCGCCCTCTCTTCCGCTGGATGCCCCTGTTGATGATCTTGCTGGTGGCAGCTCTGACTATGCGCCAGTGGAGCGAGGAGCAACGCTCCGGCACGCTTGAAATTTTGCTCACCCTCCCTGTCTCACCACTATGTCTGGTGGTGGGCAAATTTCTTGCGGTGATGACACTGGTGCTTGTCGCACTGGGAGTGACCGTCTTTCTCCCCATCACCGTTTCAATGCTGGGAAATCTGGACTGGGGGCCGGTCTTCGGTGGCTACCTGGCAGCAGTGCTCCTGGCTGCGGCCTACGCAGCCATCGGGCTGTTCGTCTCCTCACGTACCGACAACCAGATCGTTGCATTTATCCTCGCTGCCCTGCTGTGCGGCCTGTTCTATCTGGTAGGATCGCCTGGCCTGACCGACTTCTTCAGCGAAGGGGTGGCGGAGGTGCTGCGGGCCATCGGCTCGGGTAGCCGCTTCGAGTCCATTCAGCGGGGTGTGGTTGACCTGCGCGACCTGGTCTACTACCTCTCACTGACAGGCATTTTCCTGACCCTCAATGTCCTCTCGCTCGAAAGCAAGCGCTGGAGCACCGGCGAGAGCACGCTGGCACACCGGCGTAACTTGACCATCACGGCTTCCTTGCTGGCACTGAACCTGGTCGTGCTCAACGTCTGGCTCTACCCGCTGCGTACACTACGGCTCGACCTTACTGCCGAGAAACAATACACCCTTTCCCGCGCCACACGTGATATATTGAGCAACCTGAGCGAGCCATTGCTGATCCGTGGCTACTTTAGCGAAAAGACCCATCCGCTGCTCGCTCCGCTCATCCCCCGCATCAGGGACATGTTACAGGAATACAAGCTCGCCTCCGGCGGGAAGGTGCAGGTGGAAATCATTGACCCGGCCAGAGACCCGGATGCCGAGGCCGAGGCCAATCAGACCTACGGCATCAGGCCGACGCCGCTTCAGGTGGCCGGTCGCTATGAAGCCTCCATCATCAATGCCTACTTCGACATCCTTATTCGCTATGGTGACCAGAGTGTGACACTGAACTTTCGCGACCTGATTGAAATCGAGTATGGTCGTGAGGAGATCAATGTCCGCCTGCGCAACCTGGAGTATGACCTCACCAGCTCGATCAAGAAAGTAGTCTATGGGTTTCAGAGCATTGATACAGTGCTGGCCTCACTTAAGGAGCCGGCAGAGCTGACGCTCTACGTCACTCCGGCCACACTTCCGGAGTGGCTGGCCGATGCTCCGGCAACTATCGAGAAGGTAGCCCAGGATATAGCCAGCCGCTCAGCAGGCAAGTTTGTCTTCCGTACGGTAAACCCCGATGCGCCTGATGCCGGTGTCACTCGTCAGCAGTTGTACGAACAGTATGGTCTGCAACCATTCGCTGTCTCGCTATTCTCACCTGATACCTATTACCTGCATATGCTCCTGCGTGTCGGTGATCAGGCTCAACTGGTATTCCCTTCGGGCGAGCTGAGCGAAGCTGAAGTGCGCACAGCCATCGAATCAGCGTTGAAGCGGGCATCTACGGGCTTTCTCCAGGTGGTCGGGCTATGGACGCCCCCGGCCACTCCCACACAGAACATCTTCGGGCAGGTGCAACAGCCGCTCTCAAGCTGGCGGCAGCTCCGCGATTCCCTGAGCCAGGAGTACGAGGTGCGCGCTGTGGACCTGAGCACGGGCAAAGTACCCGCCGATGTGGATGTGCTGGTGGTCGTCGCTCCGCGCAACCTGAGCGACAAGGAACGCTTCGCTGTGGACCAGTACCTGATGCGTGGCGGCTCAGTCGTCGTGGCGGCCGGTAACTACGGCATCACTATTGACCAGTTCTCCGGCGGGCTGGCGCTGGAGCCGCTCGAAAATGGCCTCAATGAGCTGCTGGCTACTTACGGCATCACCGTCGAGAAACGCCTGGTGCTCGATCCGCAGAACGAGCAATTCCCTGTACAGACTGTCCGTCAGGTGGGCAACTTCCAGGTACAGGAGATCATCGCAATGAACTACCCCTTCTTCGTCAACGTCCGCCCCGACGGCATGGCCAAGGATAGCCCCATCGTGTCCAACCTGCCCGAAGTAACGCTGAACTGGGTCTCTCCGATCACGGTGGACGAGGCAAAGAATGCCGGCCGGCAGCTCACGGTCCTGCTCCGCTCCAGTCCGCAGTCCTGGACCCAGACTGAGACGAACATCCAGCCCGACTTTAATCTCTATCCGGAGCAGGGTTTCCCGATCGGAAGCGAGCGCAAGTCTTATCCCCTGGCCGTCTCGGTACAGGGCACGTTCGAGAGCTTCTTCAAAGACAGGCCCTCGCCGTTCGGTGAGGAAGCCCTGGAAGGAAAGGAGGAAGCCCAATCTCCGCCTCCCACACTTGAAGCCTCGCCAGAGACAGCGCGTCTCATCGTCATCGGCAGCGCCGAATTCGTGGACGACATCGTCTTCGATATCTCCTCCAGTCTGGTCCGGGACCGCTATCTCAACAGCCTCAAGCTGGTACAAAACGCGGTTGCCTGGGCCACAGAGGACCTTGACCTGCTCGACATCCGTGCCCGCGGCACATATGCCCGGGTGCTGAAGCCGTTAAGTGAAGGGGAACGTTCCTTCTGGGAAGGGGCGAACTATGTGGCAGCGCTCCTGGCCGTGGTCGTCATCGGTGTGGTGTGGAACACGCGACGGAAGAATGAGCGACCGATGGAGTTAATCCGCGAGGGGGTGAAAGAATAATGAGGCGCATTCATCAAATCCTGACCGGCGTTCTGGTCTTGCAGCTTATACTCAGCGTGCTGGTCTTCTGGCCCAGGAGAAGCACAGGAGCGGAGAAAAAGCTGCTCTTCCCTGACCTGAAAACGGAGGATGTGGTATCACTGACCATCACAGACGCCGAGGGCAGACATATCGTCCTGCGGCGCTTCGGTGAGGAGTGGGTGCTTCCCGAAGCCGATAACTACCCGGTCACAGGGAGCAAGGTCACCTCAGTGCTGGAGAAGATCGCAAAGATCACCACCGGCCGGCTGGTGACGCGCACCGAGGCCAGCCATAAGAGGCTCAAAGTGGCAGCAGATGATTTCGTCAGCCGCATCGAGCTTGAGAAAACCGACGGCACCAGATACACGCTCTACCTGGGTTCATCGCCACGTTATGGAGCCACCCACTTCCGCCTGGAGGGGCAGAACGAAACTTACCTGACTGGCGAGCTTTCCTCCTGGGAGACAACGACCTCCGCCGCCTCCTGGATTGACACGACCTACCTGAACATTGCCCGTACCGATCTGGTCAAAGTGACGCTTGAGAATGCCCACGGGACGTTCGTCTTCACGAAGCAGACACCCGGTGAAGGGGGGGAGGAAAAATGGATGATGGAAGGCCTGAAAGAAGGTGAGTCACTGGCCCAGGATAAGCTCACCACCTTGCTCCAGCGGGTGACTCTGCTGAACATGGTACGTCCGCTGGGCAAGGAGGAAAAACCTGAGTACGGACTTGCTGCTCCTGGTGCTGTGATCGCGCTGGAAACGGCCAGTCAGCAGGTAACCCTTCAGGTTGGTGCAGAGTTGGATGATCAGAACTATGTGGTTAAAGCCTCAACATCCCCTTACTATGTGGCGGTTTCCAGGTATAATGTTGAGCTGCTGCTGAACAACGGTCGCGACGACTTTATCCAACTGCCTCCCACACCAACGCCTCACTCACCTGAGGCCTCGCCAGCCCCGGAAGGGTGAAAGGAGTGGAAATGTCATGGTTCGTCATCTTGCCTGTGTTGCCAATATTGCTGGCGTATCTTGGCGGTGTCACCGTGGCGCTCATACTTGTGATACGTCAGCGCAGTCTGCCGGCCATCCTGGCCCTGATCGGCTTTACCGTGCTTGCTGCGATGGTCCTGTTTAACTTCCTGAGAGCACCGGTTATCGAGTTTATGGTACGGGGGAGGATTTTCAGAAATCCGGGGGTCGCTCACGCCGGCCTTGGTTGTTGCTGCAGCGTGTTTGACGTGGCTGCCATTGTGTGCCTTATTACCGCTCTGTGGCAGGCGCTTGCCGGCAGGTCTGCTGGCAGTGCGATATGATAGCAACAGGCCCCTCGGAAGAAGCTGAAAGAGGTGTGAAGACCTGCGAGTTTGATTACCAGTTGCCATCTGAGCTTATCGCGCAGACGCCTGTCGAGCCGCGGGATGCCTCACGTCTGATGGTGCTGGACAGGTGCACAGGTACAATACTGCACCGGCGGTTTTATGAACTGCCGGAATTCCTGCGTCCCGGTGATTTGCTGGTGTATAACGAAAGCCGTGTCATTCCGGCACGGCTTTTTGCCTGTAAGCCAACTGGTGGCCGGGCGGAAATTTTATTGCTGCGGCAGCGCAATGCCGGGACGTGGGAGAGCCTGGTTAAAGGCAGGTCCGTGCGGCAGGGCACACGTCTGCTTCTGCTTGACGGTCCCGCCGGCTCCCCGACCGGTGCCACAGCCGAGGTCCTGGAAAAGGGTGAGCGCGGTCTGTGCGTGCTCGCTTTTGACCGTCCGGCGCTGGAGATAGCAGAACAGGTAGGAACCACCCCCCTGCCCCCTTACATACGCACTCCACTGGCAGACAGGGAACGATATCAGACGGTCTATGCCCGGACGCCCGGGTCATCGGCTGCACCGACCGCCGGCCTGCACTTCACGCCGGAGCTGTTGGCACGGTTGAGCGCAATGGGCGTCCAATCGGCCTTTGTTACCCTGCACATAGGGCTGGATACTTTCCGTCCGGTGAGTGAGGAGCACATCGAACAGCACCGTTTACACAGCGAGTATTGTGTGCTGACGGAAGAAACGGCTGAGACGATCAATCGTGCCAAAAAAGCAGGCCGGCGCGTGATCGCGGTTGGGACAACAAGTGTGCGGGTATTGGAAAGCGCGGCATCCGCACCGGGGACGGTCCGGCCGTTTGAGGGGATGACGGGCCTGTTCATCTACCCTGGCTATGAGTTCCGCATTGTGGATGGGTTGATCACCAATTTCCACCTGCCGCGCTCGACACTTCTGATGCTGGTCGCGGCTTTCGCCGGCAAAGAGTTTATAGAACGCGCTTATGCCGAGGCAATAAGGCAGCGCTACCGCTTCTACTCATTCGGTGACGCGATGTTAATAGTGTCCCTCAATTGATTGTAACAGGACCTGCGCAATGATGGTATCTTCACTACAAAGATTCAGGGCCTATCCGAAAAACGTAACCGACGCATCCCTATGCTTCGGCATGAGCGGTATAGTGATGCCGCCTGTACGGTTTTTCTGATAGGCTCTTACCGGGTTCGTGTCCTGGTGCCTTTGTGGCAAGCCTGTCGGGTAATTCCTGTAATTTACAGATGCGAAAGTACCCGGGCAGGTGCAGCATTTGATGAAAGTTTCAGGTGGCCGTCTATGAAAGCGTTGCCTGAGGAGTTTAAGGAAGATTTGCAATTCTCGCCCCGATGGATGAGCGGCCTGTTGGTGCTCCTGGCGATGGTGCTCATAGGTGCTGTTGAGCCATGGGTAGGTGAATCGCAACTGGTGGGGGTGCGCCAGGTCATCTTACTGCTTTTTGCGCTGGCAGGTCTCACCTGGCTGCTGGATGCATGGCGCCCCTGGGGCAGATGGGGCATTGTAGTGCTGTTGATCGGCGCGGTCATCGCAGCGAATGCCTGGTTGAGGTTGCCGGGGATGCTGACCCTCCTGGCGATCCCCACTGCCATGGCTGTGCTCCTGTCGCCCCCTCTCGCCGCGGCGGCTGTGACGCTGGGGGAAACCGGAATACTCATTGCCCTGTCCAGGTATGGTGTGCTGGCGCCGGGGTGGAGTGATATTGGGGTTGCCCTTTTAGTCATCTGGAGTGTATTCGGTGCAGTGTACGCTGTGAACCATCGCGCGCACCAGATAGCGCACTGGTCGTGGGGGTACTATCAACGGGCCCTGGACATCCTGAAGGAAACGGGTAAGCAGAGGGAAAGACTCAAACAAACATTGGATGAGCTGGCGCATGCCAATCGCCAACTGGCCCTGGCTGCCGAAAGGATGGCTGCCCTCCGGGCAATTGCAGAAGAGGCCCAGAGGACCAAGACCACGTTTGTTGCCAATGTCAGCCATGAGTTTCGCACACCTTTGAACATCATCATTGGGCTGGTTGAACTGATGGTGCGGTCCCCCGAAATCTATAGCGTCGTACTATCTCCAAAGATGCGCAAGGATTTGGAGACCATACAACGCAACTGTGAGCATCTCTCCAAAATGATCAACGATGTGCTGGATCTCACCCGCATAGAAGCGGGCCGGCTGAGACTTTATCGGGAGCGGATTGATTTGAGGGAGATCGTAGAGAGCAGTGTGGCGGTCGTGCTTCCGCTGGTGGAGAAGAAGGGGCTTACCCTGCAGATCAAAACCCCAGAGGAGTTGCCGAAGGTCTATTGCGACAGTACCCGGGTGAAACAAGTCATTCTCAACCTCCTGAGCAATGCCAGCCGGTTCACTGAAGAGGGGGGAATTACTGTCGAGATCGCCCAACGGGGTCAATACGTACTTGTCAGCGTGACGGACACAGGCCCGGGTATCTCGCCGGAGGGCCTTGAGAAGCTCTTTGAGCCTTTCTGGCAAAGCCCAGGCCAACTCTGGCGCGACAGGGGAGGGAGCGGGTTGGGGCTGAGTATCAGCAAGCAGTTCATCGAGCTTCACGGTGGACAGATGTGGGTGGAAAGCCAGGTGGGACGCGGCACAACCTTTCACTTTACGTTGCCGATAGATCCGCCATTGGAACATGTCGCCCGGGCCGGTCATCCGATCAGGGAGGATTGGGTCTGGCGGGAGCATGCGTTCAGAACGGACCGGGTCACCCGCGATGCCCGGCTCACCAGACCGCGCGTCATTGTCTGGGACGAAGCCGGTGTGCTCTGTTCACAACTGGTGCGTTATTCCGATGCCGTAGAGTTCGTTGGTGTGGGAGAACTCGAGCAGGTTGTACAGGAATTGCAGGTATGCCCGGCCCAATTCATACTCCTCAACACACTGACGCCGGATACTCTCCGGACGCGCGCCGAGGCGGTCATGCAGAAAGCGCCGGAGACACCTGTGGTAGGGTGGTCAATTCCCTTCGAGATTGAGCGTCTCGACAATCTCGGCGCACTGGGCTATCTGATCAAGCCGGTTACGGTCGCCGATTTGGAGAAGGCCCTTGCAGCCGTCGGGCGGAGTGTAAAGCGAGTCCTGGTAGTGGATGATGACCCGGACACGCTCGACGTCCTTGTTCGTCTGCTCCATGTCTGCGACGGTATGATAGAAGTAGCAACAGCCTCCAGCAGCAGGGAAGCGCTGGAGACATTGCGACAGGACAGGTACGATTTGATGCTGCTCGATATCGTGATGCCGGAGATGGATGGCTGGCAGGTAGCCGAGGCGATCAGACAAGATGAAGAAATTTCGGGTGTGCCTTTCTACTTCGTATCCGCCCAGGACCCGCCCGGCCTGCAACTGAGAAGCGACGGTTTTCTGACCACGTTGGGGAGGGGCCTATCGCTCAACAAGCTGTTGCATTGCTCGTTGGAGGTTGCGCGGCTGGTTTTGACGCCTGAGCAAGCACCCGATCCAGTGCCTCGACAAACTCACCAGGTCGTACCGGTTTAGCCAGGTAGAGAGCGGCGCCCAGAGAGCGCGCCAGTTCCTCCTCCTTGATGACCGAGCAAACGATGACGGGGATATGACGGGTCGCCGGGTGTTCGCGCAGATGCAACAACAACTCCCACCCGTCCACATCGGGGAGCATCACGTCCAGCACGATGATGTCGGGGACGGTGGCGGTAGCTACTTCAAGCAGGGACCGGCCTCTGGCTGTGGAGATAATGCGATACCGGGTACCCTCGGTGGAACGCCGGTAGAATTCAACCATATCGGGGTTATCGTCTGCCACCAGCACGGTAACCCTGCCCAAAGAGGGCAGCCCGGCATGCCAGAAGATATAGCCATTATCAAGCTGCGCCGTGATCGAGATTTCCTTTGGCGCCAGCAAGTTTTGAGTAAGTTCCTCTAAATCGGGCTGACTCGCTTTGGCTATCGGTGCAACCAGGTTGATAGTAACGTTGCCTTCTACCAGCGTGGCGAATATTTTGATCTCCCCCGATGACATGCAGGCAGCCAGCCGCCTGACCGCCGCGATTAACACCTGGCGCAGCGCTACCGGGTGAACCGCTGCGACCAGGCCAGACTGGACGAACTCTACCACGAGCCGGACGCTCCCCCCCACGTCTGGGAGATTCCATAATCCCACTACTCCGTTGATCACCTCCGCGACGTCGCTCCTTACATCCGGAGCGCCGGCCAACAAAGACGCCAATTCAGATTCAGCCTGTGCGCGCCAATCCGCTGCCTGTGCGCCAGGCTTTTCTTCTGCCGGTTTGGGCTGCCCCAAAGTCTGCTCCCAGATGCGTCTTGCCAGTTCATGGATAGCCTCTTTCTGTATGCGCCAGGCAGTGGCTACGCTGATATTCAATCTCTCGGCAGTCTCCTCCTGCGTCAACCGCAGCACGAACCGGTTGTACAGCAACTCGTATATCTGCCTGGGGCGGGCATCTGGTGGCAGCCCGGGGGGAGGCGCCATTGCGCCGATCTCGCGCATCAGGGCAGACTTAATCTCAAGCGGGCCGGCAAGAGGATCGCAGCCCACCGTTATACATAGCGGTTCCGGAGGGCGATAGTCAGGATCGTACAGGTGGGTCAGCGCGTCTCGCAGTTGCTGCTCGAACTCTTCGCAGGTGATCATAAGATAGAAAATTGATAGAATCCTGGTATGGACTTTCCGGTTCCACTACAATATAATGGTTTCAGCACAAGCGGGCAGAGGCTGTTCCTCCAATAGACGCCCTGCACTGGCGGGCGAGGAATTTGACGTGACCACTCAGTAGTTTACCATGTTGCCATAGGAAAGTCAAAGGATAGACTATTTGCCAGCTCCCGGGATGCAGATTCTCGATTTTGTCGAGTGGGCAGCGGGCTGGTGCCATCACCAGGTACATAATACGAGTAGGTGTGCTATAGAAGCTGCATTCTCTACCAAAATTTCTCCACGTAGGAAGTCAAAGTGGCATAGGGACAAGGTTTACGCCAACCTGTCCTATCTAACCATGGTATTGCCGGGGGCGATATGGTTGTTGTTGTTTTCATATCTTCCTATGCCTGGCATCATTTTGGCGTTTAAGCACTATAAGCTGGCAAGGCCGCCTGCCGATTCCCTGATCAAGAACACGTTTATCTATAGCCTTATCAAAAGCCCCTGGGTCGGCCTTAACAACTTCAAGTATTTGATCTTACCGACGAATGTAAATGCCACATTGATGTATCTCCGCAATACGGTTTTATATAACCTGCTCTTTATGATCGTGGGGTTGGTTCTTTCTGTTGCTTTGGCGGTCATCATCTTCGAATTAAAGAGCCGGTTTTTGGCCAAAGTATACCACTCCATTTTCTTTTTGCCGTTTTTTATCTCATGGGTTGTGGTCGCCTATGTGGTCTATGCCCTAGGGAGCTTTAATGGGGTTATCAATAACTTTATTGTACCGCTGGGTCATGCGCCTATAGAGGTTTATAAACAGAAGGCTGTTTGGCCGTTTATCTTCCTGCTTGCCAATGTATGGAAATATACCGGCAACGGCTCTATCATCTATCTGGCGACCATCACCACTATTGAGCGTGAGCTTTATGAAGCTGCTGCAATTGACGGTGCCGGGAAATGGAAACAATTCGTACACATTACCTTACCGCATCTGACACCGGTTATCGTATTGCTCCAGATCCTGGCGGTGGGGCGTATCCTCGGTTCAGATTTTGATATGTTCTATACCTTGCCAAACGGATCTGCCTTCGTTAAAGATGTCACTTATACGCTGGATATATATGTGTATAGTATGCTGACGAGTTCATTGCCGATTGGCTATCCCGCTGCAGCGGCTCTCGTGCCATCTATTGTCGGTTTCGTTCTGATCCTGGTCACGAACGCGATTGTGCGTAAACTCAGGCCAGAAATGGCGTTATTTTAAATGGATGTTGTTATGCAGCCTAAGTCTGAATCACTCATTAAATTTTTCTCTCGGAAGAGAAAGCAACGCGATATGCTGGCCCTGCCCGCAGGGATTAATGCTTTTTATACTATCCTGCTGGGTATACTCTGCATTCTAACGCTCATTCCGATCTATGTCATTGTCATCTCCTCGGTTACGTCTGAATCTGTGCTTGTAACGGACGGTTATCGCCTGTGGCCGAGGGAATTTTCGACCCGCGCCTATGATTTCCTGTTTGCCCGTGGCTCAATTGTTGTTACTTCATATCAGAACACAATTATTGCCACTGTGGCAGGTACAATTTTAGCAGTGCTGATGGTCGGGTTTTATGCTTATCCGCTGTCGCGGCCAAATTTCAAGTTCAGGAATTTCTTTACCTTCTATGCCTTTTTTACCATGCTATTCAGTGGTGGGCTGGTCTCATACTATATGGTGACCCGGCAGATTCTTCGTATTCAAAACAGTCTTTGGGCCTTGTTCCTTCCCTCTGCATTCAGCCCGTTCTGGGTGCTTGTTATGCGCACCTTCTATAAATCAAACATACCCAATGAGCTTATTGAAGCGGCTCGCATTGACGGTGCTAACGAGTGGCAAACGCTTTTCCAGATCGTCTTACCCCTGGCTACTCCCGGTTTGGCAACGGTGGCATTGTTTAGCGCAGTCGGCCTCTGGAATAATTTCTTCAATTGTTTGTTGCTGGTAGACGAGGCAAAATACTACAGTCTCCAGTTCACCGTTTACACCACGTTAAACAACATTCGCTTCTTGCTCGAAAATGCGGATAAAATGCCGGGAATCGTCAATATTTCCGAGCTGCCCTCACAGACCTTCCGTATGGCTATGGTGGTTGTGACAATAGGGCCGATAGTTGCTGCTTATCCTTTCTTTCAACGCTACTTTGTACGTGGCCTGACCATTGGTGCACTTAAAGGATGATCGCAAGTGAAATGGTGTTCGTTTGTACAATGTATTGCGGCTGGGGCCTTACGGCGGTCATGTTGGGGATGAACGCGAATGATGGGTGCGTGAGCAACTGTCATCCGCGTCCATTCTGGACAATAAGTGTACAGGTTCTACAAAATTAAATTATGATGGAGGAGAAAAATGTATAAAAAACTATCAAGGCGTGACTTTTTGAAGCTGGCTGGTGTAACTACTTTTAGTGGCGTCTTGGCATCTTGTGCTAAGCCCGCAGTAACACCCACAATTGTTCCTGCTACTGAGGCTCCCGAGGCCACTCCAACCAAGCCCTCTGAGGCAAAGCCTACTCCAACTACTGTTCCAGAGCCTACTCCAACTACTGTTCCAGAGCCTGCTGTCGAACCAGCATCTGCTGAGATAGCGGTCCTTGATTACTACTGGGTAGGCAACGGTGATACCGAAGAGCGCCCATTAGTTGAGAAAGCGATTAATGAATATATAGAGCCGCTTATTGGGGCAAATGTGGTCTTTCATATTGTGGGGTGGGGAGACTGGACCTCTAAGGCAATTACCGGCATCCAGGCCGGCGAGAAGATGGATATTTTCTTTACTGCTGACTGGTGGTTCTACATGCAGTTGGTAACCGATGGCCTGTTAACTCCACTGAACGACGACAATGGACCAAACGGGAATCTGCTTGAGAACTATGGTCAGGACATCCTGAGGACCCTGCACCCTGCGTTCATTACCGGTACCCAGGTTGACGGCATAAACTACGCGGTACCGACCAATAAGGAGCTGACCGTACCCGAGGGGTTCGTTTACAATGTGGGATTGGCAGAGGAGATCGGCTTCACTCCCGAAGATGCCGCCAAAGTCAAGGGCTACAGGGATCTGGAACCCTGGCTGGAAAAGGCTAAAGCCGCCCGTCCGGACGAATATCCTTACCTTGTTGGAGACGCCCGTGATGGCTTTTCACCATATATGCAGGACCTCGCCAGCGGCGTTTCCGGTCGCCTGATCAATATGAAGATCGCTCCTGATGCTAACGGTGTGTTTGATGAGACCGTGCTCAGCGTCATGGAGACTGATTATACCAGAGAGCGCCTGACCATTATGCGCGAGTGGTATCAGAAGGGCTGGATCCATCCGGATGCAGGTCTGAACACCTTCGATAGCAGTCAGTATTTTGGTCCAGGTAAATTCTTCATTACGCCGATGCCGCTAAAGGGTAACAACATCAAGGCCCAGGAGCTTATGAGTGCTTCTGGCAATCCCGATCTGCGCCTGGCCGAAATCTACGGCCAACCTAAGGTCAATATCACTACCCATGCCGGTGGCTCTATGCTTGCCATCCCCGCTATGTCCAATTATCCGGTCCAGGCCATGAAGTACATAAACCTTTTGCACAGTGACCCCAAGCTCGTCAACATGCAATTGTACGGCGTCGAAGGGGTGCACTGGGAAAAGGAGCCCGATGGCCGTGTGAATCTCAAAAATAGCGCCTGGTATGGTGCGCATGCCGGTCCCTGGACGGTTGGCGACATTACCTTGCAGTTAGTGACCAACAAGGAAGATCCGAACAAGAACCGGCTGCTGATCGAGTATTCTAAGGACGCGCTTAATCATCCTTCTCTGGGCTTTCGCTTCCGCACCGATCCCATCGCTGCCGAGCTGACGGCGGTGAATGCAGTCTACGACGCCATGGACCGTTCACTTCAGGTCGGTTATGTTGACCCGGCTGCCGAACTGGACAAGTACATTGCGGATTTGAAAGCCGCTGGCCTTTACGATGTCAAGGCCGAGGTCGAGAAGCAGTACGCAGAGTGGAAAGAGAAGAAGGCAAAGGTCGCGTAAGTCAAGGTCACCAGTCTAATCGTCGCCAATATGTAGGGGCCGTCCTTATAAAAAAGGACGGCTCCTTTTTTGCTTGTTATGCAGGACTGGTGCAAAATCATTTTATCGCGGACAGGCCGGCACAAAGCACACAGTACACAGTGTGAGCCATGTCCTCGCGAGGTAACCATTCAGGCGGTGAGGTAAGGCGAGGAATGCTTCGCCCTTACACCATTCTGACCTGCGGCCGGGTGTCGGCGCAGGCTAACACGTGGCGCGAAGCGCCCAGGGAGGGCGATTTCAATCGGCCTGAATAGTTACGTCGTAAGTTATCTCGGCTGAGCCTCGCAGCGTTGCAGCCACAGAACAGTATTTCTGTTCCGAAAGCTCGATCGCCTCGCGCACGGCCTTTTCCTGGAGCCCACGGCCACGCACAAGATAATGCACATGGATCTTGCGGTAGGGCCAGGGCGGCTCCGTCTCCTGTTCCCCCGTGACGGTGATCTCCAGGCCGGTCAGATGCTGCCTTTTCTTCTCCAAAATGCTGACCACATCGTAAGCAGTGCAGCCGCCTAATGCCACCAACAGCAACTGAGCCGGGCTCATACCCGTGCCGTTCTCATCGTCCTGCGACGACATGACCACAGCGTGCCTGGTGCTATCTATGCCGACGAACTGCCTTTTGCCAAACCAGATAACGTGTGCGACTTTGCTCATTGCTCTGCCTTCTCCAGGAGTGATCTCAACTGACGGGCCGTACCAACCGCCTGTCCCCGCCAGTGGTTATTCATGTATACCAGTGTCAGCGACGCTTCGGCATCCAGTTGCCGGATTTTGGGCACCCATTCCATCAGCTCCTCATCACTGTAGGCGTAGTCATACCGTTCCCAGGCCTCCTCGTGCTGCCACCACTTCTCACGGTTGCGACCATGGAAGCGCACGTAGGCGATCGGACCGGTCACCACGGCAATGGGAGGGATGAGATTGCTGAAGCGCGGCTGGTCCACACAGCAAAAGCCCAGATTGAGGGCACGCAGTTCAGCAAAAATGTGCTCACTGACCCACTCACGCGAGCGGAACTCGACCACGCATGCCAGGTCGCCAAACCACTCACGCACCCGCTTCAGATAGTCGAGATTGGCCCGACTGGCATGGAACGAGTGAGGAAACTGAAGCAACACACAGGAGAACTTCCCTTCATCTCTCAGCGGAGCGAGCGCCTCAGTGAATTGTTGAATCTGTTGCTGGGGCTCCTCCCGTTCGTGGGTAATGCCCTGATAGGCCTTCACGGAAAACAGAAAGCCAGGGGGGACCTTCTCAGCAAGTCCCTTGAGTGTGTCAACATCCGGGATGCGATAATATGTGAAGTTAAGCTCGCAGGTGGGAAATTCACGGCTGTAGAAGGTGAGCCATTCGTGGCGGGGCAGCTCCGGAGGATAGACCGCCCCCACCCAGTCCTTGTAGCTGAAGCCACTGGTGCCAATCAGCACAGTCATACGTACCTCCCCGGAGTTAACCGTGAGCGCCGCTTTCGAGCGTCTTTTCCCCCAGAATCGCGCGCGCCACGAGCAACCCCGAAGCCGCAGCCTGCACCAACCCCCGTGTGATGCCTGCTCCATCGCCACAGGCATACAGCCCCTGGACTTCTGTTTCTAGCGAGCGCGTTAACTTGAGGCGGTTGGAGTAGAATTTTACCTCCACCCCGTACAGGAGTGTGTGAGGCGAGCATACGCCTGGCATTACCTGATCCAACGCGCGGAGCATTTCCAGAATGTTGACGATGTAGCGATACGGCAGCACCAGCCCCAGGTCGCCAGGCGTGGCATTTTTGAGCGTGGGGGTCACAACGGAACGGCTGAGCCGTTGAGCATTTGTACGCCTGCCGGCCTCCAGATCACCCAACCTCTGTACCAGCACGCCACCGCTGAGCAGATTCGCCAGCCGGGCAATGGATTGACCGTAAGCCACCGGATCATCGAATGGCTCGGTGAAGTTCTTGCTCACCAGGATCGCAAAGTTGGTATTCGGGGTCCTGCGGTCGGCGTAAGAATGGCCGTTCACAGTGGTCACGCCGCCGGCATACTCCAGTGTGACCTCGCCATAAGGGCAAACGCAAAATGTCCGCACCAGGTCATCGAAGGCTTTGGAGTAATAGAGGAATTTGAATTCGTACAACAATTGTGTGACCGGCTCCGTCACGACTGCTGGCAGCTCGACCCGCACACCAACGTCCACCGGGTTGCGCACCAGGCTCAGGCCCAGTTCAGAAGCTACCTGCTTGATCCAGGGTGCCCCTTCTCGCCCGGGCGCGACCACGACCCGGGGAGATGTCACCACATCACCCTGCTCCAATTCCACACCGCAGACGGCGTCCCCATTCGCCAGCACCCGCACCACAGGGGTGCGCAGATAGATGCGCACTCCTCGTCGCACCAGGTCCGCGTACATAAGGGCCATGATGTCCGAACAATGTTCGGTACCGATATGCCGGATAGGCACCGAGACCAGGCGCAGCCCGGCCAGGAGATTCTTTTTCGCCAGGTTTTCGAACTCATCTCCGGGCCGGCCGTACACCGTCCTGGTCGCTCCGTAAGAGACGAAGATGTTGTCCACCTCGTCAATCAGGGCCTGGGTCTGTTGTTCACCGAGCAGTTCGGCCAGCAGCCCGCCAGCATTGGGGGAGAGGGTCAACTTGCCATCGCTGAAGGCGCCCGCGCCCCCCCAGCCGGTCATCACTGCGCAGGGTCGGCAATGAGCACACTCCATCCCCTCCCGGGCAGGACAGCGGCGCCTCTCGATAGGGGGGCCTTTGTCAAACATAGCCACCCGTAACTCGGGGTGCCGACTCAGCTCAAGAGCGGCGAAGATACCAGCCGGTCCCGTGCCTACGATGACTACATCATACTCCTGAGCAGCCATCCGCTATTCCCCGGTCACATTATCCCTGCTCTTCCGCCCCTCGGCAAGCCCTGCCTGGCGTCCCATCTGATAGGCCGCCGTCACCACGTCCCTGAAGGCACGGGAACGAATGTAAGCATGCTGCTCGCCGGCGACCTCGAGCAGCCATACCAGAGCGTCCCGATCCGCCGGGTCTATGGTGCGTTCCCAGCTATCCCCGGCGAATTTCTTAATCAACTCTGCTGCACGTGCCAGTTCTTCAGCGATCTTGACCACTTTACCCCTGTAGAGAGTATACCCGTTCTCGTCATTCTACGCAACCTTGTGCTTGATGGTGGGTGCCTGTCAATGTTTGTGCGTTCCCCCTGGTTTGGGCCGGTCTCCGCAGGACAACTGCTCGCAGTTCTCCCGCATAGCCTGGGACAGGGTGTGTCCCAATTCTGTCGGACCACTTTGTAGGACAACTGCTCGCAGTTGTCCTACAACTTTGGGACACGGCGAAGTTGACTAATCTCCGGAAGCGAGTATCATACAGTACAGGACGTTAGTATCGGCATTGCTGCTGCGGAATCCGCAGTCCCGTATTTGCTCAGACAGCAGGAGGAGCGATGGGCAAACCGCTGCGTATCCTGATCGCCAAACCAGGGTTGGACGGCCACGACCGGGGGGCCAAAGTTGTCGCCCGTGCCCTGAGGGATGCCGGCATGGAGGTGATCTACGCCGGACTCCGCCAGACGCCGGAAATGATCGTTGAGGCAGCATTGCAGGAAGATGTGGACGGCATAGGACTGAGCATCCTTTCGGGAGCCCACATGACGCTGGTACCCAAAGTGCTCAGGGGATTGCGTGAGGCTGGCCTTGAGCATGTCAAGGTCTTCGTGGGTGGTATCATCCCCGACGAGGATGTACCGGTGCTGCGAGAAATGGGCGTGGTGGGAATTTTTGGGCCCGGCTCGAGTACCCAGGCCATCGTCGAGTTCATCCGTCAACAACTCGCCGGGAGCTGATGTGGAGCTGGTCACCCAGGCACTGACCGGAAACCGCTATGCACTGGCACGCCTCATCTCGCTGATCGAGGATGACGGGCCTGAAGCCCGCGCAGCGTTACAGACTGTTTATCCACATACCGGCCGGGCTTACGTGGTGGGCGTGACCGGCGCGCCCGGCACCGGCAAGTCCACACTGGTCAACGAGCTGGCCAAACTGTGGCGCAGCAGAGATACCACAGTGGGCATCGTGGCTGTGGACCCGAGCAGCCCATTCTCCAGCGGCGCACTGCTCGGCGACCGGGTCCGCATGCATGATCTGGTCGGCGATCCGGGCGTCTTTATCCGGAGCATGGCCACGCGGGGACATCCGGGTGGGCTGGCACGCGCTACCGGCGACGTGGTCAAAGTGCTCGATGCCGCCGGATTTGCCATTGTGCTGATAGAAACGGTCGGGGCCGGCCAGGCGGAGGTGGAGATCGCCCGCACCGCTCACACGGTCATCGTCGTCGAGGCACCGGGGCTTGGAGACGAGGTGCAGGCGCTCAAGGCCGGCCTGCTGGAGATCGCTGATGTGCTTGTGGTCAACAAGGCCGATCGGCCCGGAGCAGCTCAGACAGCCCTGGCACTTGAGATGGCGGTCGGCCGGTACGCCGTCAATCCGGGCAACCAGGCGGATGGGTCGTGGAGGCCGCCGATCCTGCAGACTGTGGCTCTGAACGGCACGGGCGTACCGGAAGTACTTGAGGCCATCGAAAAGCACCGTCTTTATCTGCACACGACCGGGCGATGGGCGCAACGTGAGCATATGCGCGCGCGGGCTGAGCTGTTGAGTGTATTGCAACAAGAATTGCTCCAACTGATTCTGACACGTGTTGGTGAGGAACAGTTGCAACACTTGATCAGACGCATCGTGGCACGAGAGATAGATGCGCATTCAGCAGCACAAACATTGCTTTCACTGCTTGAGGCCTGAATGAACCTGACACACCTGGATGAAAAAGGCCGCCCTCGTATGGTGGACATCGGTGATAAACCGGACACGGAGCGCATTGCTGTCGCCAAAGGCGAGGTGTACATGGAGCTGACCACCCTGCGCCTCATCGTTGAAAAGGGCCTCCCCAAGGGTGACGTCCTCGCCACAGCACAACTGGCAGGGATTATGGCTGCCAAGCGTACCCCGGAACTGATCCCGCTGTGTCACCCCATCCTTCTGACCAGCATAGCGGTTGATTTCCGGGTTGACGAACAGGCCCCGTGCATAGCGATCACCGCGACAGTGCGCAGCCGCGGCCAGACCGGTGTGGAGATGGAGGCGTTAACTGCTGTGAGCATCGCTGCCCTCACCATCTACGACATGGTCAAAGCCGTGGATCGAGGTGTGCACATCGAACACATCCGACTGGTTTACAAGAGTGGGGGGAAGAGTGGAGAGTGGAGAGCGGAGTAACAAGGGCCAGGATGAGCACCGCCTTGCGAAAGTACGGGTCAGGGTTAGATTCTTTGCCGCCCCCAGGGAAGCATTGGGGCAGGAGGAACTGACGTGGGAGGTGCCCGCAGGCACAACGGTTGAAGAACTGCTCGGACTGCTGACCGGGAGATACCCGATCCTGCGCACCTATACTCGTTTCCTCACCGTCGCGGTGAACCGTGCCTATGTGGGCATGCAAACGGTGCTTCACGACGGTGACGAAGTGGCCTGCCTGCCGCCGGTCGGAGGAGGATGATTACCTCTCCTCCGGTTCGAAAATCTCCTCGATCTTTAAACCAAACAGGCGGGCGATCTTGAACGCCAGCGGCAGGCTGGGATCGTACTTGCCGTTTTCTATCGCGTGCACTGTTTGACGGGAGACCCCCAGCCGCGCTGCCAGCTCCGCCTGCGACCAGTCGCGCTCAGCGCGCAACACTCTGAGCCGGTTTTTCATTGATACCTCCGCCTGGCCATCACAAAACCGATGCCCCAGAAGAAGACAGCGATCGGCAAAGCGCAGATTATGGGCACCTGCTCGCTGTACCAGACCGGCCTGGTAAAGGCGTAGTGGGTAACAGGCAGGCTGAGCACGATCGCTGCGAGGACGGTGTTGACCAGGCTGAAGGCCAGCGCCTCAAGGTGAACACGCTGTTGCAGCTCGTCCAGCATGCCCACCGCACGAGCGGCAAAGAAACCGGCTCCAATGGCAGGAAATATCGGGCTGCACATCAACAGCAGACGCCAGGCACTTCCCGGCCACATCGTTGCCCAACCGGCCAATATAAACAGCACGGCGAACAGGATAAGAAAACCCGTCATATAATAAACCTGGTTCCTCATGTCTGCACTCCTGAGATCAGCGGGCTTTCACCCAGAGCAGATGGAACAGCCTGCACAAGTATTGTAATACACAATTTACATTTTGTAAAGTATAATTTACATAAGAGGGCTATGAAGCTATTTGAAATCACCACATCGCCTATCTCGGTTACTGAGGTTATCTCGCGGCTGGAAGACCCGGCCAACGGCGCGCTGGTGACATTTTTGGGCGTGGTACGTTGCGAGACGGACGGCCATCAGGTACGCTATCTGGAGTACGAAGCGTACCGGGAGATGGCCGAGGAAGCATTGGCGCGGATCGGGGAGGAGATCCGGGAACGCTGGCCGGAGATACGGGGGGTCTCCATCGTTCATCGCGTCGGGCGGCTCAATGTGGGGGAGCTTGCCGTGGTGATCGCACTTTCTGCTGCCCACCGCCCCCAGTTATTCGACGCGCTGCGCTATGCCATTGATCGGCTCAAGGAGACCGTCCCCATCTGGAAGAAAGAGGTGTGGACCGATGGGGCGGAGTGGAAAGCGGGCTGACCAGGTCACAGGCGGGGTAGCATAATAGTTCGCTGCGCCTGGTATTTACCCTTCTTGTCAGCGTAAGAGATTTCGCACTCCTCGTCGGCCTCAAAAAAGAGCACCTGTGCAATGCCCTCATTGGCGTAGATCCGGGCCGGTAGAGGTGTGGTGTTGCTGATCTCAAGCGTCACGTATCCCTCCCACTCCGGCTCAAAGGGGGTCACATTCACGATGATGCCACAGCGTGCGTAAGTGCTTTTACCCACGCAGACTGTGAGCACTGAGCGCGGGATACGGAAATACTCAACCGTACGGCTCAGGGCAAACGAGTTGGGCGGGATGAGACACACGTCCCCTTTGAAATCCGTGAACGAGTCCGCGTCGAAGTTTTTGGGGTCCACAATGATAGACTTTGCCGATTTCAGCTCGGCCAGTGCCCTGGTAGCCATATCACGGCGTTGGGACAGGTAAGGCCACACCTGGGAGAGGATATACTGCACGTCGGCGGCCTTGCTCACCACCAGTTCGCACTTGCCGTCACCGGCATCGCGCAGGCGACCTGTGCCGATGATGGCGTGGAGGCCCTCGATCAGGCTCCGGTTTTCGCAGGCGAATATGAGCGCCAGGCTTGGGCGTCCTGTGCTTCCCGAGATGTAGCCGATCTGTCCCTGGGCGTCGAGTACCCCGGCAACGTAGGCACACTGTACGTCTGAGAGTTTGGCCGCGGTGATCTCAGGCTGGAAAATTTTGAACTCATCGGCAACGCGGATGTCGTAGCCATAGGACGACAGGCCGTACGAGATCACACCGTCACGCACCTGCCGGTCCACGAACGGCTCGATCATCCGGTGTTCCAGCGCCATTTTGCGGATCCAGTGGTCCGGTTTCAGTCCCAACTCGTTTCCCCCTCCTTTCAGGCCGGTATGGTTGCTGCCCTAAGCCTGGCCCGCCTTTTCCAACAGCTCTTTGCTGCGTGTCCTCTGGAGTTCGATGAGAGCCGGCCGACGGCTGAGCAGATCGAGCGAAAGATCAATCACCTCGCGGGCCTCATCCGGGGTGGTCACGCCTATTGTGACCATGTCCTGATCCCGAATGGTGCTCCACACAAAGGCCAGTCCCACAACAGGCAACAGGCTTCCCGAAGCCAGGGGCTTGATAATCATCACCGGCTTTTTGGCCTGGTGTATGATACGCATCACCCAATCGGCCTCGACCTGCATCAGGAAGCCTGCCGCGTTGTAAATCTGGATGTAGGTTTCCACATCGGCGCCGGTGTTGTCAGCTATGGGTATCGTATCCGGCATATGGGTGGAGAGTCCCGGGATCATTCCCCTTGCCCGGATCATAGCCGTGTATTTATCAATATCGCGTATGACGCCGTACATGCGGTCGAGCAGCGCATCCGTCACGCATTGATGGGGCATACAGAACGTGGCACCCAGCTCGCGTGCCCGGTCGAGCACCGGCTCAGGGTCATTTTCCGGAGGACCACCGGGACGGATGTTGAAGCTTGGGGTCAGGATGCGGATCATACGCCTTCCGGTCCGGTCCTCCGCATCCCGGATGGCATCTTCCAGGTGCTGTGATAGCGGACCCATTACCGCGTCCACTCCGCGCTCCAGGAAGACCGAGAGTACCCCGGCAATACGCTCACGTGTCTGCAATTCTCGTATGAACCCGTCTTTGGCAAGGCTGGTGTGAGAGTAACCGAGGAACCAGTTGGTACCGACGATCATACGGGGCAGGCTTACTCCGCCTGCTACGGTTCTGGGAAACTCCGAAGATGTCATTGCGCGACCTCCTGGATTTTATCGTGGCAGCGATGTAAAAGTATACTCGTTTGGATTATCATGTCAACCCTCATTGTTGTTGCGCCGCCCACGCCGGACGCTGCGCCGGGTACAATCGTATCCGCGCCAGGGCCTGTAGCGCAGCTTGTCCACCCTGTTCCCACTCGCGTCGGTTGTTAAGGATGCTCTGCCTCAGCCCTTCACAGCAGCCCGCGATCCGCGTGGCGATCAGCAGGGGCAACAGAGATGTCAGAGCAAGTCGAGAAATTCTTCTACCGTCATCCTGGCTGACGGGTGATGGAACGCGATGTGCCCGGATTGTACTCGTATACTGGACCCGAGCCTTGGAGGCCTCGAACAGCTTGCCAGGGCCAGCAGGGAGATATACTAATTCCTGGGGATGAATTCCGTAATTGGATAGTCTGATCGTCGGGAGGGTGAGATGAACAAACGCGTTTTTCTTATGGGAATTGCAGGCGGGGTGCTGGTCAGCGCCACGGGCTGGATTCCGCTGTGGGTGTTCCTGCCCAAAACAGCACTGCCTGACTGGATGCCGGAGCAGCGCGTCGGTCTCCAGGAGACGCCTGGCTGGGCCGCGGGGATGGCCGTATTGTTGCTGCTCACTGGCCTGGTTGCGGGCTGGATGAGCGGCGCGCGCAGCCGTTTGGGGGCAATGGGCGCCGGGGCGGTAGCAGGCTGGCTGCCTCCATTGCTGAAGCCCTGTTCGGTGGTACAGCAGCGGGCGTGCTGGGCGCCAGAAATCTGCTAGCACATGGGCTTGTGCCGGCACAGAACCAGGAGCAGTTCATTTTTCTGATCGCTGAAAGTGTGCTGTCTATTGTGGTGTTGATTTACGATTCGATTTTCTCCATGCTGCCCGGTCTGCTATTGAGTGGGCCGGGCGGACTGCTGGCCGGACGTCGTGGTCCAGTGGCTGCTCCACAGCCGCAATTCTTGCTCAGTCTGGTCACGATTTCGCTGACGACAGCGGTGTTACGTTTGCTCTGGATGAGTTTGGTTTACGGAACACTTCAAAAAGTCACCGAAAACGCAATAAAGGAAATCCCTCGGACCAGGACACCCAACAACAAAACCACTACCGGCTTTCGCATTTCCGATGAACTGTGGGAGGTGCTTCAACCCCTGCTTCCCGAGCATCGGAATACCCACCCACTGGGTGGAGGTCGTCCGCGGCGGCCAGATAGAGAGTGCGCCGACGCCATTTTCTACGTCTTGCGCACCGGATGCCAGTGGAAAGCCATGGATGCGACCGATTTGGTTCCCGGTTCCACTGCCCACGACCGTTTCCAGGAATGGGTAGAAGCCGGGGTCTTTTTGAAACTTTGGCAAGTGGGAGTGGAGCGCTTTGATGAGTTGAAAGGGATAGACTGGGAATGGTTGAGTGTGGACGGGGCCATCACCAAAGCCCCGCTGGGAGGGGAAGACACGGGTAGAAATCCCACGGACCGGGGCAAGCAAGGCACCAAAAAGAGTCTTTTGACCGAGGGGCATGGTGTGCCCATTGGCCTGGCTGTGGAGGGAACGAATCGCCATGATATGAAACTGGTGCGCGAAACGATAGAAAACATCGTGGTAAACCGTCCAGAACCGACTGAGGAGCATCCTCAGAACGTGTGCCTGGACAAAGGGTATGACTATCAAGAAGTGCGGGATATCTTGCGGAGTTTGGGTTTACTGCCCATATTCGTTCCCGCGGGGAAGAGGCGAAAGAAATCGCCCGAGAGGCCGGTAAGCGAGCCCGACGGTGGGTAGTAGAGCGCACCCACAGTTGGCTGAACCGCTTCCGGCGCATCCTGATTCGTTGGGAGAAGAAGGCCGAGAACTACATTGCTTTTCTGCATTTTGCCTGTGCCCTCATTGCTCTGCGGGCGGTAGGGTTATTCGGATAGGCTCTAAGGCGACGAAATCGAGATAGTCGCGGGTTGCATTGCGTTGCAGGATCAAAACCGCTTTGATGCGCAACATCTCGGCTTCGGTGGGAAGGGTGATCGTCTGCCCCTGATACTCGATCTGTGTGGTTTCCAGCGGCTCCTCGCGGATCAATTGCCGCACACCGGTTTCAATGCCGTCCAGACTGCCGAGAATCTGGACCGGGCGCAGGATGCGGGCGGTTTTCCAGCCGGCCACCGCTTCCAGGTCAGCCAACACCTGGTCGAAACGCTCGCGGAGGTCGGTCAGAACGTGGTCTGCATCGGTGGACAGGCGATGTCCCGCATACACTGCCGCAGCGCTCCCCCCAACCAGGACGGCCCCTGGCAGGATCTGTTGCAGGTGTGCGGCAGCGGAAAGCACCTGTTCCCATTCAGGCAAGGTATCGTTCGGCACAGGCTTTCCAAAAGTGATAACGCTGGGCGTGAGGGTCGGCTACATGTGCCTGACAGACGCGCAAGATTTTTTCCAGTATGGCGCGATCGGCCAGGGCGGCCTTGCGCAACTCGGCCCAATCCTGCCGCTTGCCGCGGGCGATGATGTCGTCAATGGCGGCCAGGGTATATTGCTGGTGGGTAAGATGGCGGTGCAACATCGAGAGTCTCCCTTTGCGAGTAGCGCACAATCTTCTCACAGGCTTCACGGATGTCATCCAGGTACAGTCGCGGGTCACGTGACATACAACGCCTCCTCTTCCACCACGGGGCGCAGGCGTGGCTTGAGGGCTTGGCGCGTGACCAGGTCCACCTGGCAGCCGAGCAACTGCTCCAGATAGAATTTGAGATCCATGTATTGGTCAAATGTTGCCTGGCCTTCAAATTCCACCAGGAGGTCCACATCGCTGGTCGGCCGGGCTTCATCCCTGGCCACCGAGCCGAACAGCGCCAGAGATTTGACACCGAAGCGGACGAGTTCCTGCCGATGGGAAGCTAACCGCTGAATGACCTCTTCTTTTCTCACTTCACACTCCTCCTCGCTCCAGCAATGACCTGCGCCAGGCGTTCCATCTCGCGCTGGACGGCGGGCGGCTGGGGCGCGAGCGCTTCTCAGTATTCCTTCTCAAACTCATAGCGCACCAGGTCGGTCCAGACCTTTTTAGTCTCCTCCCAGCGCAGGGCCAGGGCTTTCCATTCGGTCTCCAGTTGGGAGATGGCGGTGTTCAGGTTGGACATCGGGTTTTCCTCCTGGGTACACAAACCTGGAATTGGCTACATCGCGCGGCCGGCGCAGATCGCCTGATGCCAGCCGGGATGCTCTTCTCGCAGACGCTCGAACTCCTCGCGCGTGTAAACGAACAGGTCCATCCCCACCGGGAAGCCAACCGGTAAGAAGTCGGCCGCCCGTTCATGACGCGGCTTGTCCGAAGTGGAGAGGATCAGGCAAAGGTCCACATCGCTGCCCGGCCCCGGCAGGCCGTTCACCCACGAGCCGAACCAGAGGATGCGCTCGATCTCCGGATGGGCTTCCCGCAACCGGGCGACGTAGCGCTCAACGGCCTGTTCAATGCGGGTGCGATCAGCCGATTTGATGACGACAGAACTCGGGGATAGCCTCGGCGTAGCGGATGGCATCTTGGGCCTCCCTACGGGTATAGAAATCGGTCGGCGCGCCCGAATCAAAGCCGTTCGGATAGCGCGTGGGAACGTAATGCTTGTCCAACATGCGGGCATAGTCCACCAGCTCGTCTGGCGTCTGGATTTCCGGGGGCAAATTGCCGATCAGCGCCGTCAGCGTGTGCCCCCAGGCGTCCATGCTCAGTTTTTGGAACAGGGCTTTGATGGCCTTTTCTGCGGCCTGGTGGGCGGCAAAGCAGCTCCACTCGTAATCGCCATCCTCCAGAGCGTGGCGAGCATGGCGCAAGTCCGCCTCTGCCTGCCGTAACCAGTCTACATAGCGATTGGCCATTCTCTCTGTCCTCTCGTCAGTATCCGCGCTCCGGTCCGCCTGCCGATCCTTCCATTGCCTCAGGTCCGCGCTCCCTCTCCGGGCTGCCGGCGGCTTCGGGATGGCTGGCCACGCCGCTTGCTCCAGCCAGCGCCTCAGCCGGCGAAACGCCCTCCCGCAGCGGCTGCCAGGCATCGCTGCCAGCGGGGTGCACGTACACGTCCGCCAGCCCCGTCTCGCTCTGGATGACCACCGCCACGGCAGGGACGTTCTCCGGCCCCAACTCTTTCACCAGAGCGGCGATGTGCTCGTTGGTCGGACTCCACTGGGATGAAGTCGGGTCGCCCATCTTCTCTGCCTGGGCGGCAATCCATTCAGGCGATCCTTGCTCACCGTGCCGGGTCTGGCCGGAGTGGAAGGGCACACTTTGGATTCCAGCACGATCAACGGCAGTCCAGGGGCGATGAAAACGCGGTCAAAGCCGTGCCTGGGCTGGTCAAAGGGGACTTCCCGGAAGCCGGGCTGCTCGCCCACCGGGCGCGCCGAGAGTTCCTCGCCCACTGCGCCCAGCGCATGGCGGACATCGGTCGCCAGCCAGCGGGTCACGGCGATGGCGGCAGCGCTCAGGCCTGCGTCCAGTGCCGCCAATCCCGCGGCGGTGGCAAAGGTTTCGCCTGCAGCCTGCACCGGTGGAGTGGTCACGTAGCCACCGGAGGGAATGCCCATGGCAACGTAGGAGTGCAGCGTGGTAATTTTGCGTTCCAGGAAGGCATTGGCTTTAGGTAGTTCGCCGTCCAGCCAGGCTTTCAGTCGCCGCGCCTGACGGTGGTACTCCTCAGCCTGTCTTTCTACCAGGCGGGTCCACTCCTGGACGGTCCGCAGTTCGGCCTCCGCTTCGGCCAGATAGGTGCGGGCGCGCCGTACTGCCTCCCACTGGGCAGTGCAGGGTGGCTCATAATAGTTCCCATTCTTATCGTACCATCCGCCAGCGCGACACGCTGCTAACGCTCTCTCGGCCTGGGCGAGAATCTCCTGCCGTCGGCGCACTTCGTTGCGCCAATAGTTCAGCCGTTCCTGCAGCCAGTCCAGTGTGCGGCGGATTTCAATTTCGGTGGCGTTGAGGATTTCCTGCGCCTGCGCGTTGAAGCGAGTCAGATGTCCCTTGAACTCTTCCAACGCCTGGATAGACAGGACGTGAGCCGAAGACATCGCCCCTCCTTAACGTTGTTGCAGGTACTCCTCGATCCGCTGGGCTTTGCGCAACAGGAAGGGGATGTGCTCATCGGCGGTGCGCATAAAGTGCGCCAGCACACGCATCGTCTGCTCGAACTCCTGGGCGAACTTTTGATGTTCCTGGTCGCGCCAGGTATCGCCCAGGCGGGTGAACTGGGCCTGCAGGCGTGCGGTATTCTCGCGCAGTTGATTGTTGAACTGCTTGAGTTCGGCGGCAAACCGCCGCAAGTCTTCAGGATTGGCAATGGCTTGGGGCATAGATGACCTCCAATTAAGCGGCCTGGCGGTGCGCAGCCACTGGACTTTTAAAGAGTCTGGAACAACCGGTGAATCTCCTCCGGCAAAGACAGGGGACGGATGGTGAGAAGATGGGGAAGGAACCCGGGCAGGATGGCAGGAGGACGGAGGAATTCCGGAGGGGGCCCCCCGGTCCCCTGAACTGGTGGAATCCATCGGTGCTCCTTTCGGGCAGGACACAGGGAACGAAAAAGTGGCCCCGCCGGGAATTGACGGGAGCCGCCTTTTGTGGTATGCTATGGGCGACCTCCGCGCCGCCCTATCCGGCGTGGAGACCGGCCCTCTGTCGGTGCTGCAATCACCGCTGAGGGCGTTTTTGTTTGGAAAGGTGCAACTCAAAATATACCCCAAAAGGGGCGCTTTGTCAAATCGGCCGGAGGGAGGGGTGTGTCCCAAAGTTGTAGGACAACTGCGAGCAGTTGTCCTACAAAGGGAAAATCGGGACATATCAACCGCAGGCGGCGTCAGGGCTTCCGCAATACCAGCGGCAGGTACAGCCGGT
>Ga0209162_1000520_pt1 | contig 41923 bp, 33 predicted proteins | sample YNPNPMetaG_FD_187121 | JGI IMG/M metagenome (GOLD analysis project Ga0209162, IMG submission 187121) | Anoxygenic and chlorotrophic microbial mat microbial communities from Yellowstone National Park, USA - YNP NP MetaG (SPAdes) (version 2) ...
GGGCGGGTTTGTGAAATCCCGCGCAAGGCATTCTACCGGCCAGGCCAGCCCAGCGTCAAACAGCACCGTGGGGCCCTGAGCGACGCCCCGCCCCGGGTCCGAGGCAGGCACGAGGCCAACCCTATAATGCCCCCGTGGGGTCGGCAAAGCTGCAAACCGCGGTGCTGGTGCTCAACTACAACGGCCGCGAGCACTTGGAAGACTGCCTCTCCTCGCTGGCGGCGATCCCCGAGGTCGTTCCAGCGAGCGCCCCCTCAGGGGAAGGCGGCCCGCCGGTGGAGGTGTGGGTGGTGGACAACGGCTCCACCGACGATTCCCTGCTTTTCGTGCGGGAGCGTTTCCCCTGGGTGCAGGTGCTGGCGTTCGAGGAAAACCTCGGGTTCAGCGAGGCCTACAACCGCGCCGTGGCCCAGGTGGCGGCGGAGTGGGTGCTTTTCCTCAACAACGACACCCGGGTAGCCCCGGACATCCTCCAGGCGTTGGAGGCTTGCCGCCACCGCCACCCCCGGGCCTGCGCCTTCGCCGCGGTGCTCACCAGCTGGGACGGCTCGCAGGTGGACTTTCTCGGCGGCGATACCTTCTTCTTCGGGCACGCCTGGCAGCGGCACCTGGGGGAGCCTCTGGCCCGCCACCAGCCCGAAGAGCACAAGCTGCTTTTCGGGTGCGCCGGGGCTTTGCTTTTCCACCGGCAGACGTTCCTGGAGCTGGGAGGGTTCGACCCCGATTTCTTCTCGTTCTTCGAGGACGTGGACCTGGGCTGGCGGGCCAACATCGCCGGCCACGAGGTTTGGCTTTGCCCCCGAGCCCGGGTGTTCCACAAGGGCCACGGCAGTTGGAAAGCCGCCATGACCCCCAAAAAGCGGCTGCTTTTGGAACGCAACGGCTTGGCCTGCACCTACAAGAACTGGGGGGAAGAGCGCATGGGAGTGTTTCTCTTGGCCGCCTGCGCTCTAGCGTTCCTGCGCAGCGTCTGGGGTTACACCACCCCCGAGCTGACCCCCGCTCCCCGCTGCAGCGCCGACACCCTGGCTCACCTGGCGGCCCTGGGGGAGTTCTCCCGCCTGTTGCCGCGTCTGGAGAGGCGACGGCAAGCGGTGCAACAGCGGCGACGGGTGGCGGACGAAACGCTGCTGCCGCTTTTCGGCCGCATCACCGCGCCGCCGTTGCCCGAGCGCGTGGAGTACCGCAGGCTCTACCGTAAGACCCTGTGGTGGCTAGGGTTTTTGGAGGAGCAGCTGCTCCCCAGCTGGCAGCAGTCGCTCAACGCTGCCGCCACCGCCGCAGCTACCGCGATCGCTTCCCTCTGGGACGAGGTCCTGAGCTCCTGCTTGCCACGCCAGCAGTACCTCGAGCTGCAGGATCCCGAGGAACCCATCGAGGTGCCGCTTCCCTTGACGCGGGTGGGGTGGGGGCTCTGGCAAGCGCTGGAGCGCACCTTGGGGGAGCCGCTGGCCTCCGAGCCCCTGGAGGCGCTGCGTGGGGAGGTGGAGGCGTTGCGGCAGCGGTTTTTGCGGGAAAACACCCAGGCTTACGCTTGGTCCCCGCCCCCGGTGAGCTTGGTGGTGCGCACCCGCGACCGTCTCCGCTACCTGGGGGAAGCCCTGGAGAGCGTGGCCTGCCAGACCGTGCGCCCTGCCGAGGTGGTGGTGGTGAACGATGGGGGTGCCGACCCCTCCCCGGTGCTGCAGCGGTTCCGAGAAGTCCTGCCGGTCCGCCTGGTTTCGCTCCCCGAGCCCGCAGGGCGCGTGTTGGCAGCCCAGCGGGGGCTCGCCGAGGCCCGGGGGGCGTTGGTGGGTTTTTTGGACGACGACGATCAGCTGCTGCCGCACCACCTGGAGGTGCTCCTGGGGGCCTTCGCCAACGGTGCTCGGGTGGCTTACAGCGACGTGGAGGTGCGCCACGTGGAGGGCAACGACCGTGTGGTGGCCCAGGGGGAGTTCGCGGCGCCGTTCGATCCGGAGCGCCTTTTTTTCGAGAACTACGTACCGATCATGGCGGTGCTGTTCGAGGCCGAGCTGGCCCGGGAGGTGGGGGGGTTCGACACGTCGCTGGCCTACTTCGAGGACTGGGACCTCTGGCGGCGCCTGGCTACCCGGGCGCCGTTCGTGCATTGCCCGGTGGTCACCGCGGTGTACTTCCTGCGCCCCGAGGAAGGGCACGGCAGCGGGCTTTTCGGGGAACACCGCTGGCCGCACTTCGCCCGGGTTTTCGACAAAGCCCGGGACCGGGTCACAGGTAAGGCCTGGGCCGAGTACTACCGCAGCTTCCAAGAGCCTCGGTGGAGCGAGCTCCAGCGCCTGCGGGGGGAGCTGGCAGCGCTTGCCGCCGAGAAAGACCAGCTCGCCCAGAAACTGGCGGCCCTGGAGGGTTCCCGGGCGTTGCGGGCGATCCGCTGGCTGCGGCGCCTTTTTCCCGCAAGCTCCGGGAAAAAGCCATGAACCAGCCCCTCCCCCCGCCGAACGACGGCAGCCACGCCCCCGAGGTGAGCGTGGTGATCGTCAACTACAACGGTCAGCGGCACCTCCCGGCTTGCCTGGGGGCGCTGCGGGCCACCCAAGGGGTGGCGTTCGAGACGCTTTTGGTGGACAACGCTTCCAGCGACGGCTCGGCGGATTGGGTGGCGCAACACCACCCATGGGTGCAGGTGCTGCGCCTTCCCCGCAACCTGGGGTTCGGTGGGGCCAACCACGTGGGGATCGCCCATGCCCGCGCGCCCCTGGTGGCGCTGCTCAACAACGACACGGTGGTGGAACCCCAGTGGCTTGCGGTGCTCAAGCGAACGCTGGAGCGGGAGCCCGAGGCGGTGGCCGCCTGCGCCACCCTGGAGCTTTTGCACCATCCCGGGCTTTACAACGCTCGGGGGGGCGGGATGACCTGGCTGGGCTACGGCTACGATCGGGATTTCGGAAGGCCCCGGCTCGCGGCGAGCGAGCTTCCCGAGGTGGAGGAGGTGCTGTTCCCCACCGCTGCCGCGGCGCTGTTCCGCAAGGGGCCGTTCCTCGCCCTGGGGGGGTTCGATCCCAGCTTTTTCATGTACCACGAGGACGTGGACTTCGGTTGGCGGGCATGGATCGCCGGATGGAAGGTGGTGGTGTGCCGGGACGCGGTGGTGAAGCACGCCTTCGGTGGCACCACCTCCTGGGTGGGTGGGGACGCCATGCGCTACCGCTTGGGCTCCCGCCACCTGCTGCGCTCGCTGCTCAAGTGCATGGAGCTACGCCTTTTGCCGAAAACCCTGTTCAACCTGGCGAAGATCTGGTTCCGCCAGCGGGCTTTCGGCTTGCTGGCTAGCGTGACCCTTTGGAACCTCTGGCACCTCCCCGGCACGCTGCTGGCCCGGGTTTCGATTCAGCGGAACCGCCGCCGCAGCTTTGCCGAGCTCCAAGCCCGGGGGCTGGTGGCCGAGGCGCCGTTCCCCCCGGAGCCGCCCATGCTCCCCCGCCCGGTGGCCGAGGAGGCGCTGGTTCCCTCCCCGGTGCTTTTCCCGGGGAAAGACTCCGCCCGGGGGCGGCTGGGCTACGGGTGGTACGCCCACCGCAACCCCAAGGGGGAGCCGGAGCGCCTCACCACAGGGCGGGCGTCGTTCCGCCTCCGGGTGGCCCCCGGAGCTCGGGGCACGCTTTCCCTGCGCTTGCGGCGGCCGGTGGCGGATCGCCCTCAGGTCCCGTTGCAGCTTGCGGTGAACGGCGCCACCCACCACCTGGAGCTCCCCGGAACGGACCAGGCCACCGTGGCGGTTTCGGCTTCCGCCGACGAGGAGGGGATGCTCCGGGTGGAATTGGCGGTCCCCGAGGTGGTGCCGCACCACGTGCTGGGGAATTGGCAGTTCGCCCCGGTGGGGGTGGCGGTGGCGGAGGTGCGTTTCCTCCCCGAAAAAAAGCCCCGGGAAAACCACCGCCCCACGGTTTCCGTGGTGATCCCCACCTTCAACCGGTGGGGGGTGCTCCGGGAAACCCTGGAGGCTTTGGCCCGGCAAACCGTGAAACCCCTGGAGGTGGTGGTGGTGGACGATGGCAGCAGCGACGGGACCTGGGAGAACCTCCAGGCCTGGCAGCGGGCCAACGAACCCAGCTTGCGGCTGGTGGCCCTGCGCCAGGACAACGCCGGCCCTGCCAAAGCCCGCAACGCTGGGCTCACCAAAGCCCGGGCGGAGCTGGTGGTTTTCATCGGCGACGACACCATCCCCGAGGCGGATTTCCTCCAAGCGCATCTGGAGGCGCACCGGTGCTTGGAAGGGGCGTGCGCGGTGGTGGGGCTTACCGAATGGGACGGGGAGCGCATGCGGGTGACGCCGTTTTTGGAGCACGTGAACCTCTCCGGCGAGCAGTTCGCCTACGGGCTTTTCCACCACGGGGAGGACATGGCGTTCACCTGCCTCTACACCTCCAACCTCTCGGTCCCCCGGCAGCTGCTGGGGGAAAAGCCTTTCCACGAGGGTTTCCGCCACGCAGCGTGGGAGGACGCGGAGCTGGGGTACCGCCTCTCGCTGCGGGGGGTGCGCATCGTGCTTTGGACCAAGGCGCGGACGCGGCATTTGCACCCCATGGACCTGGCGGGTTTTCTCCGCAGGCAGGAAAAGGTGGGGGAAACGCTTCCCCTGCTGCTCCAGCGCCACCCCGAGCTGGCGGGGGATCCCGCCATCCCGCCCCGGCGTCCCCCCCGGCTTCTCAGGCTGCTGTTCCCCCTGGCGGGGCCGCTTTCCCCCTTGGCCAACGCCCTGGACCACCACGGGGTGCGCTTGCCCCCCCGCTGCTACCGCCTGCTGTTGCTCGCGGCCACCTACCGCGGCAGGCGGCGGGGGGAGGGGTGAGACGGTGCAAAGGCTTGCTCTGCTGCTGGTGCGCCTGGGCTCCCAAGCTTCCCTGCTGCGCCGCCCACGGCTTTTGGCGTTCAAGCTCCGCTGGGCGCTGCTGGCGAAAAGCGCGCGCCGCGCGTACCGGAAGTTTGCCCAGCGACCCTCCGAGCCACGGGTGACCCCCGGGGTTGGCGGGGTTTCGCTCACCGTGGCGATGCCGGTGTACCGGGTAGCCGAGGAGCACCTGCGGGCCGCTATCGCCTCGGTGCGGGAGCAAACCCATGGCGACTTCCAGTTCCTCTTGCTGGACGACGCCTCGCCGGAGCCCCACGTCCCCCGGGTCCTGGGGGCGGTGGCCAGGGAGGACAGCAGGGTGGAGCTCTTGCGCCGCAGCAGCAACGGCGGGCTGGCGGTGGCGGCCAACGACCTGCTCCGGGCGGCGAAAGGGCGCTACGTGGCGTTCGTGGACCACGACGACCTGCTCCCGCCCCACGCCCTGGCCTGGGTGGTGGCGGCGCTCCGGACGAACCCGGCAACGGACTGGCTTTTCAGCGACGAGGACAAGCTGGACCTGCAGGGAAAACCCCGGGACCCCTGCTTCAAACCTGGCTTTGCCCGGCACCTGTTGCTTTGCTGGAATCTCTGTACCCATTTCCGAGTGCTGCGCAGGGAAACCGCGGAAAGGCTCGGGGGGCACAGGGTGGGGTTCGAGGGGGCCCAGGACTGGGACCTGGCGCTGCGGTTCGCCGCTTCAGGGGCCCGTTTCACCCACCTCCCCCGGGTGCTTTACCACTGGCGCATGAGCGCCCGCTCCATGGCTGCCGGTGCCCGGGCCAAAGCCCAGGCTAACCTCGCCGCCCGCCGGGCCATCGAGGGGTTCTTGGCCCAGGTGCTTCCCCACGAAAGCTGCACCGTGGAACCGTTGCTCCCCGGCTCGAGCCTGTTCCGGGTGCACTGGCAGCTAGCGGAAACCCCGCCGCTTTTGGTGTTGCTGCCGCCAGGTCAGCCGCCCCCAGCGTGGCGCTGGCCCCACGAGCTGCTGCCGCTTGCCCCCAGCGCCACCCCGGGGGAGCTGGCCGCCGCCCTGGCGCGGGCCCAAGCCCCGCTGGTGACCCTGCCGCTGCCCGGCATGAGGGAAGAGGCTTTGGCGGCGCTGGTGGCTTTCGCGGCGCTACCGGGCACCGGCGCTGCGGCGGGGCGATGGGCGGAAGGGGGCAGAGTGAGCTGCAGCGGGTGGGTGGCGGATGGGCGTGGAGGCTGGCTGGACCCTTGGCAGGGGCTGAGCCTCCACGACCCTGGCTACTGCAACTTGGCTTGGCTTCCCCAGCCCCGGGGCGTGCTCCCCCCCGGTGGCTGGGTGGCGCGGCGGGAGCCGCTTCTTTCGGCCTTGGAGCAAGCGCCGCTGCTTCCCCCTCGGTGGGCACTGGGTCTGGCTTTGGCGCGGATAGAAGGGGAAACCGTGGTGACCCCTTGGGTCACGCTGCGCCACGCACCCCCGGGCCCCCCGCCGTTTTCTCCCCCCGACTTCCTGCCAGCGCTTCCCGGGCTCGCCTGGCCCCGGGACCCGCAAACGGCCCTGCTGGAGGCCCCGGAGAGCGAAGCTGCCCGCGGGGAAGTTGGCTTGAGGTAGAATCCCTGAGGAGGCGCTATGAGCCAAGGGCAGATCAAGATCACCGTGCCGGACCCGGTGAGCCTCGGGACCTACGCGAACTTCGCGTCCATCGTGCACAACTTCGCTGAGTTCGTGCTGGACTTCGGCCGCATCGTGCCGGGGAGGGAGGACGTGCAGGTGGTAGCCCGCCTGGTCATGACCCCGGTCCACGCCAAGCAGCTGCTCCGGGCATTGGCGGAAAACATCGCGATTTACGAGCGCAACTTCGGCGAGATCCCCCAAGGGCCCGGGCAGCCTCCCGAACCCCCCATGTAGCGCTACGCCCCCGGGGCCTCGTCCCAAGCGCGGAGGATGAACCCCCCGCCCAACACCTCCTCCCCAGCGTAAAACACCGCTGCCTGCCCCGGCGCCGGGGCCAGCACCGGCTCGGCGAACTGCACCAGCACCCGATCCCGCTCCACCGAAAGCTCCGCTCGCTGAGGCTGGTGCCGGGAGCGCACCTGCACCTGGGCAGTAAGCCGCGGTGGCGGGGGCACCAACCAGTTCACCTCCCCCACCTCCAGCTGGCGCTTGTAGAGCGCCTCCCCGGGCCCCACCACCACCCGGTTGGCCTTCGGGTCCAGCTGCAGCACGTAAAGGCGTTCCCCGGAGGCCACCCCCAGCCCCCGTCGCTGGCCCACGGTGAACCCCACGAACCCCGGGTGGCGCCCCAAGGTTCGCCCGGCGGTGTCCACGATCTCCCCTGCTCCTGGGAGCCGCTCCGGGGCCAGGGCCCGGAGCACGTCCACGTAGCGCTTGCCCTCGGGGACGAAGCACACCTCCTGGCTGTCGGGCTTGGCCGCATTGGGCAGCCCTAGCGAAGCGGCCAGCTCCCGCACCTCCCCCTTGGTCATCTCCCCCAAGGGGAAACGCACCTTGGCCAGCTGGTGGCTTTCGAGCTCGAAGAGGAAGTACGACTGGTCCTTCTCCCGGTCCCGCCCCCGGTAGAGGTGCGGCGTGCCCTGCTCGTCCACCACCACCCGGGCGTAGTGCCCCGAGGCCACCACATCGGCCCCCAGGGTGGCTGCCACCTCCAGCAGCTGGCCGAACTTCACCCGGGAGTTGCAACGCACGCAGGGGGATGGGGTCCGCCCCGCCAGGTAAGTCTCCACGAAGAACTCCAGCACCTCCCGGCGGAACTCCCCTTCCATGTCCAGCACGTAGTGGGGCACCCCGAGCTTGTGGCAAACCGCCCGGGCGTTTTCCACGTCGGCAAGCGAGCAACAGCGGGAAACCCCCAGCCCCACCCGGGAGAGATCCGCCAGGTGCAGCGTGACCCCCACCACCTCGTGGCCCTGCTGCGCCATGAGCGCGCAGGCCACGGCGGAGTCCACGCCACCGGACATGGCCACTAGCACCCGCATGGCCTTGGCAACAACCTCAGGGGAGCTCCGAATCCCGCAACTCGGTGACGATGAGCATCAGCGTGGTGGTGCCCAAGGAAAACTCCTGCTGGGGCTCCAGCTTGGCTTGCTGCACCCGCACCCCCTCCACGAAGGTGCCGTTGGTGGAGCCCAGGTCCTTGAGCAGCACCTCGTCCCCGCGGATCTCCAGCATGGCGTGGCGCCGGGAGACCTCGCTGTCCGCGAGCTGGATGTCGCACCCCGCCCCCCTCCCCAGCACCACCCGGGGGGTTTCCACCCGGAACACCTTCCCCGCATCCGCCCCGAGGATCACCGCCAGGGAGTAGCGCCGGTCCTTGGGCAGCGGTGCCAGCTGCGGCAGCTCCTCGCTGGGCTGTACCGCCAGCTTGTGGAGATCAATTTGCTTGGTGGTTTCCTCGTGGGTCTTGCCGCGGACGCGCGTGGCGTCTCCTGCCCCAGCTGCGGGTGCCGGCATTTGCTGGGTGGAGGTGGCGTCGCTAGCGGGTTGCGGCCGGCGCACCTCGAACACCTGCCCGCACTTGGCGCACTTCAAAAGCTTCACCGCGGCATCGCCGAAGCGGGCCTCGTCGTACTGGTAACTGGTGCGGCAGGCGGGGCAGGTGACGATCATCCCTTGGCCCCCCGGTGCACCAGCCGCTCCAGCGCGGTCAGCAAGCAGGCCACCTCTTCCGGGGTGGTGGCAAGCCCCATGGAGACTCGCAACGCCCTGCTGGCCATCTCACCGAAACCCATAGCTCGCACCACGGCACTCTCTCGGCTCGCTCCCGAGCTGCACGCCGGACCCGAGGATACCGCAACTTGCGCCAAATCCAAAGCGGCCACCGCCACCTGCCCGAGAAGCGGCGGTGGCAGCGCGAAGCAGGTGGTGTTGGGGACCCGGGGGGCGAGGCGGGAAAACACCTCTTCCGCCAGCCCCTTGGCCAACAGCTGCTCCTCCAGCTCGTCCCGCAGCTGGGCCACCTGCTCCCACCGCTGCTTCCGGGAGGCGAGCACCTCGCAAGCCCAACCCATGGCGCAAGCAGCCACCAGCGGCTCGGTGCCTCCCCGGCGGCGCTGCTCCTGTTCCCCGGCAACCAAGGCAGGCAGCTCCAGCCCCTGGCGCACCACCAGCGCCCCCGCCCCGGGAAGCCCCCCGAGCTTGTGCCCCGAAAGCGCCAGCGTGTCCACCCCCAGGCGGTGAAAATCCACCCCGAGCTTGCCCGCCGCTTGCACCGCATCGCAGTGCACCAGCACCTGGGGCTGCCGAACCTGCGCCACCAGCACTTCCACCGGCTGGAGCACCCCGGTTTCGTGGTTGGCCAGCTGCAGGCAAACCACCGCCGGGGGGCGCGGCGCGAGCCCCGCCAGCTGCGCCCGCCCCTGCCAGTCCACCGGGAACACCTCCACCCGCGCCCCGAGCCGCTCCAGGCTCTGGGCGGCGGCAAACACCGAGGGGTGCTCCACGGCGCACACGTACACCGTGACCCCCGCAGGCCCCCCCAACGCCAGCGTCAACCCCCACAAAGCCATGGCGTTGGCCTCGGTGCCGCCGGAGGTGAACACCACCTCCTCGCTGGCCGCCCCCACCAGCGCCGCCACTTGGGCTCGGGCTTGCTCCAAAAGCCCGCGGGCCGTTCGCCCCTCCTGGTGGGCGCTGGAGGGGTTGCCCAACCGCAGCTGCTGCAGCCCCGCCAGGCGCTCCCAAACCTCGGGGAACGGGGGCATGGTGGCGTTGCAGTCCAGGTAAGCCCGCACGCCGGCATTCTAAGGGAGCGACCCAGCCCGGCCGGCGCCGCCGTGGCGGGAGCTGGAAAGGGAGCTGAAGTGCTAGGATACGCCGCATGGGTGCCATGACGGCGCGGGAGGCGGTGGAAGCTACCCCGCTGCGCCTGCCCTTTTCCGAGGCAGCGGAGCGCGCGGTGCTGGGGGCGATCCTCAACGACAGCACCTGCTTCTTCCGGGTGGTGGACATCCTCAAGCCCGAGGACTTCTACCTGGAGCCGCACCAGCTCATTTACCAAGCCTTCATCGCGCTTTCCGGGCAAAGCAACTCCATCAACGTGGTGAGTACCGTGGCCATGCTGGAGCAGCTGGGGCTTTTGGAAAGGGTGGGCGGCCCAGCGGTGGTGGCCCAGCTGGCCCAGGAGCTCCCGGACCCCGAAGGGGTGGAGCACTACGCGGAGATCGTCCGGGAAAAGGCGATCCGCCGCGCGCTGCTGCAAGTTTCCGGCTCGATCATGGTGGAAGCTGGCCAGGAGGGTGGCCGGGCCCTGGACATCCTGGACAAGGTGGAAACGCTGGTGCTGCAGCTCGCTGACCGGGCGATCCAAACCGGCCCGCAGCGGGTGGGGGACCTGGCCCACGCCGAGCTGCAACACCTGGAGCAGGTGCGGCAACAAGCCCACCCGTTCGTGGGGCTGGAAACCGGCTTCCGCCGCTTGGACGAGCTCACCTCCGGGCTCAAGCCCCAGGAGCTGGTCATCCTCGCCGCCCGCCCCGGGGTGGGGAAGACCGCCATGGCCCTGAACATCGCCGCCCACGCTGCCGTGAAGCTGAAAAAGCACGTGCTGTTCTTCTCCCTGGAGATGTCGGCCCAAGCCCTGGTGCGGCGGCTCCTGGCGGCCCAAGCCAAGGTGAGCTTGGAACGCATCATCAGCGGGCACATCAGCTTCAAGCCGGGCAGAGGCCCCACCGACTGGGAAAAGCTGGTGCGCGCCGCCGACGAGCTGGCCGAGGCGCCGCTGTGGATAGACGACGCGGCCTCGCTTTCTATCCTCGAGCTGCGGGGCAAGGCCCGGCGCCTGGCCATGGAGCACGGGCTGGACCTGGTGATCGTGGACTACCTGCAGCTCATGAACTCTGGCACCAAGACCGAAAACCGCACCCAGGAGGTTTCCGCCATCTCCCGGGGGCTGAAGATGGTGGCCAAGCAGCTGAACGTGCCCCTGGTGGCGCTTTCGCAGCTCTCCCGGCAGCCGGAGCGGCGCGGGGGGGACGGCCGGCCGCAGCTTTCGGACCTGCGGGAATCGGGGAGCATCGAGCAGGACGCGGACGTGGTGATCTTCATCCACCGCAGGACGCTGCCGAAAGCCGAGGAGGAAACCATGGAGGACCAGCGCAAAGCGGAAATCATCATCGCCAAGCAAAGAAACGGCCCCACCGACAGCTTTACCCTGGTGTACCTGGAGCCGTACACGCTGTTCTCCGACCCAGAGTTCGCCGATGAAGCCGCTCACCCTGCTTTTTGAAGCTCTCGGCCGCCGCGCCATCGCGGTGTTCGAGGAGGTAGGCCGGTTCTTTTACGTGTTGCACAGCGCCTTCCTCTGGACCTTCCGCAAGCCCTTCGATTTCCGGGAGTGGGTGCGGCAGATGGTGCGGGTTGGGGTGGACTCCCTGCCGGTGGTGGGGCTCACCGCGCTCTTCACCGGGATGGTGTTGGCGCTGCAGACCTACCGGGGGTTCGCCCGGTTCCACGCCGAGGGGTTCGTGGCCTCGGTGGTTTCCCTCTCCCTCACCCGGGAGCTAGCCCCGGTGCTGGCAGCGCTGATGATCGCCGGGCGCATCGGCTCCTCCTTCGCCGCGGAGCTGGGAACCATGCGGGTCACCGAGCAGATCGACGCGCTCTACGCCATGGCGGTGGAGCCCATTCAGTACCTGGTGGTGCCCCGGGTGGGGGCCTCCACGATCATGCTGCCGTTCCTGGTGGCGTTCGCCGACGGCGTGGGCGTGCTGGGGGGGTACATGGTGGCGGTGGGGCTCATGGGGGCCAACCCCGTGGTCTACTGGGAAAAAACCTTCCAGTACCTGGACCTCAACGACGTGTTCTCCGGCCTCATCAAGGCCGCGGTGTTCGGGCTGATCCTCGCGGTCACCGGGTGCACCAAGGGGTTCTTCACCAGCGGTGGTGCCGAAGGGGTGGGGCGCTCCACCACCGCGGCGGTGGTGATGGCTTCCCTGGTGATCCTGCTTTCGGACTTTTTCCTCACCAAGATCCTCTTCTAGCGGAGGTGCAGGTGCAGCAGGAAGGCCCGAGCCGCAGCAAAACCCCCAAGATCGCGGTGATGGATCTGTGGAAATCCTTCGCGGGCAAGAAGGTGCTCCAGGGGGTGAACTTGGAGGTGTGGCCCGGGGAGTCCCTGGTGATCGTGGGGGGCTCGGGGGCGGGCAAGAGCGTGCTCCTGAAGCACCTCATCGGTCTCATCCAGCCGGATCAGGGCCACGTGATCGTGGACGGGGAAGACCTGGCGTGCGCCGAGCCGGAGCGCTGCCTGGCGATCCGCCGCAAGTTCGGCATGGCGTTCCAGGAGGGGGCGCTTTTCGACTCCATGAACGTGTTCGAGAACATCGCCTTCCCGCTGCGGCGCCACACCAAGCTTTCCGAGGAGGCCATCGCCGCCCGGGTGCGGGAGTGCTTGAGCTTGGTGCACCTTTCCGGCATCGAGAACAAGATGCCCGCGGAGCTTTCCGGGGGGATGCGGCGGCGGGTGGGGTTCGCCCGGGCCATCGCCCTGCAGCCGGAAATCCTCCTCTTCGACGAGCCCAACACCGGCCTGGACCCCATCACCGCCGCAGCCATTGACCGGGTGATCGTGGAGATGCGCGACAAGCTGCCGGTGACCATGGTCACCATCACCCACGACATGCAATCGGCCTTCCGCATCGCCGATAGGATCGCCATGCTCCGGGACGGGCGGATCCTCGCGGCGGCCCCTCCCGAGGTCTTTCGCCAGCTTCCCGATCCGTACATCCAGAGCTTCCTAGCGGGGCAACCCGTAGAGGAGGACGTAGCATGACGCAAACCGCAAAAGTTGGGGCTTTCATGTTGGTCGCCTTGGTGATCCTGGCGATCTTCATCATCGAGATCGAGGAAATCCCCCTGGGGGAAAAGGCCGGTCGCTTTCGAGTACAAGCGGAGTTCCCCTCGGTGGCGGGGCTGGACGAGAAAAGCCCGGTGCGCATCGCCGGGGTGCGGGTGGGGATCGTGGAGCGGATCGAGCTGGTGGGCAGCCGCGCCCGGGTGACCCTGAGCCTGGACCCCCAGGTGCGTTTGCACCAGGGAGCCTGGGCCGAGGTGACCAGCTTGGGGATGCTGGGGGACAAGTACGTGGAGCTCTACCCCGGGCCGCTGGACGCGCCCCCCCTGCCCCCTGGCTCCGTGCTCTCCGGCCAAAGCCCGGTGGCTTTCGATCAGGTGCTGAAAACCGCCTCGGACATCGGTGCGGACGTGAAGGAGGTCACCGCCAGCTTGCGCCGCGCCCTGGGAGGGGACGAGGGTACCGCCAAGCTCAACGAGATCCTCGACAACATCCGGCAGCTGGTGGCGGAAACCAAGAACCTGGTGGCGGCGAACCGCGCCAACGTGGACCAAACCCTGGCCAACTTCCGGGATTTTTCCGCCACGCTCAAGCAGGAGCTCCCCAAGCTCGCGGAAAAGCTCCAGCGCCTCGCGGACAACGTGGATTCGGTGGTAGCGGAAAACCGCAGCAACGTGAGCGATACCATCGCCAACCTCAAGGACCTCTCGGCTAGGCTGCGCACCTCCGCGGACAACCTCAACCAAATCACCACGAAGATCGCCCGGGGGGAGGGATCCATCGGCAAGCTGGTGAACGACGAGGCCACCGTGGACAACCTCAACAGCACCTTGAAGGCCGTGGAATCCGGGGTGCAGAGCCTGAAGAACACCATCGGCCGCGCCGAGCGCTGGCGGTTGGACGTGGTGCTGCGCACCGAGAGCTTGCCCAGCCTGGACGATTCCCGCAGCGCCTTCGGTTTCGATTTGCACACCACCGAAAAGCGCTTCTTCCGCCTGGAGCTGGTGGACTCCCCTTACGGGCGGGTGCGCAACACCCAGGAAACCGTCACCACCACGTTCCCCGACGGCCACAGGGAAACCTACGTGCAAACCAAGCAAAAGATCACCGACGCTTCCACGGTGAACGCGCAAATCGGCTACCACCTGGGGAACACCACGGTGCGCGCCGGGCTTTTCGAATCCGTAGGGGGGTTCGGCCTGGACCACGAGCTGCTCCAGCGCAAGCTGAAGCTCACCCTGGAAGCCTACGACTTCAACCGGGACATCAAGCCCCCCCACCTGCGGCTGGAAGGCCGCTACTTCCTCACCCCCAACATCTTTGCTTTCGCCGGCTGGGACGACCCACGCTGGTCCGCCCGCTCCTCGGCTTTCGTGGGGGCGGGGATCACCTGGAGGGACGAGGACCTGAAGTACCTCCTGGGCACCGCCGCCTCCTTTGGGGGCAAGTAGGCAGGAAGGAAGGCGCCACCTTGCCGGTTTGGGAGTGCACCCACTGCGGCCAGAAGTCCAGCAAATGGCTGGGACGCTGCCCCAGCTGCGGTGCCTTCAACACCTTCGAGCCTCAGCCGGAAAAGCCGCGAACGCGTTCCCCACGGACTCCCGAGCCTCGCCCTTTGGCGGCGGTGCAGTTGGCGGAAGCCCCGCGCCTGACCACGGGTCTTGCCGGCTGCGACCGGGTGCTGGGGGGCGGGCTGGTCCCGGGATCGTTGGTGCTTTTGGCTGGCGAGCCCGGGGTGGGCAAGTCCACGCTGCTGCTGCAGCTTTCCGACCACGTGGCCCGGGAGGGGCCGGTACTTTACGCCAGCGCCGAGGAATCGCTGCAGCAGGTGGCGCTCCGCGCCCAGCGGTTGGGGTGCCGCGCTTCGGGGCTGTTGCTGCTGGCCGAGGCCAGCGTGGAGGCCGTGTTGGAGGCGGCGAAGCGCACCAAGCCGCGGCTTTTAGTGGTGGACTCGGTGCAGGCGATGCGCAGCGAAGCGGTGCCCTCGATCCCGGGGAGCGTCACCCAGGTGCGGGAGGTGGCGGCCCGGGTGGCGGAGCTGGGCAAGGGGGGCGGGCCGCCGGTGGTGCTGGTAGGGCACGTCACCAAGGACGGCACCGTGGCCGGCCCCAAATCCCTGGAACACCTGGTGGACGTGGTGCTGGAGTTCTCCGGCAGCCCCGCCCATGCCCACCGGGTGCTGCGGGCCACGAAAAACCGCTTCGGACCCGCCATGGAAATGGCGCTCTTCGCCATGGGGGAGCGGGGGCTCGCGGAGGTTGCCAACCCCTCCCAAGCGCTGCTCGCTGACCGCATCCCCGGAGCCCCTGGCTCCGCGGTCACCGTGATCCTGGAGGGGCTCACCCCGCTTTGCTTGGAGCTGCAGGCGCTGGTTTCCCGCTCGCCGCTGCTGAACCCCCGGCGAGTGGCCCAAGGGTTCGACCCGGGGCGCCTGGCGCTGCTTCTCGCGGTGATGGAAAAGCGCTTGGGCGTGCGCCTGGCGGACCGGGACGTGTACGTGAACGTGGTGGGCGGGGTGGAGGTGGAGGAGCCCGCGGCGGACCTGGCGGTGGTAGCCGCGGTGCTTTCTTCCCTGGCGGACAAGCCGCTCCCTCCGGAGGCGGTGTTCTTCGGGGAGGTGGGGCTTTTGGGGGAAGTGCGGGGCGTGGGGCGGGGGGACGCCCGCTTGCGGGAAGCCCAGGCACTGGGGTTTCGCCAAGCGGTGGTGGCAGCCAAGCTCGTGCTGGAAAAGCCCTCCCCCCTGGCGCTGCGCACCGTGGCGGACCTGCCGGCTTTGGCCACGCACCTGGCGCTCCTCGAACCCTCCCCCAGGGCCGGTGGTACATAGGCCTTGCGCTCTCCGGTGTTCTCCCACCGGTAACCCCTACCCAGCCGCACCGTGCTCTTGACAACGCTCCTTGAAGCCGTAGACTAAGCACAATTGAGCGCCGCGCTCGGGCGCGTAATTATGCCCCGGGGCCCCGTCGCGGGGCCCCGTTTTACCTCGCGCGCAGGCGGCGGGAGCAAGGGTCGTGAGTCGTCGCGTTCGCGTGTTTCTCGATTACTGGAACTTCCAGCTCAACTGGAACCAGCGGGCACAAGGCAAGAGGTGCGACTGGACGCCGCTCGCCCGGGTGCTCGTGTCGTCCTGCTCACAGCTCGTACGGGCTGCCACCGAGGGGTCTCTCGAATTCCTGGAGATGCGGGTGTACGCCTCGGTGAGCCCGTTGGCTGGCGAGGAGGAAGGGCTCAAGCGCTGGCTCGATCAGGTGGTGAGCCGCCTTCCCGGGTACCGCGTGGAGATTAGGGAGCGCCAGCAAAAAAACGTTGCCTTTCGCTGCCGCAGTTGTGCCGCGGAGCTCGACCGCTGCTCCTGTGGGGCCCCTCTGGCCAGGAGCCTTGAAAAAGGGGTAGACGCGGCCATCGTCACGGATCTTCTCGGCCTTGCATGGGAAGGAGCCTACGATCTGGCGATCCTCGTGAGCTCCGACGCGGACTTCGTGCCTGCGGTGGAGCACGTGCAGCGCAAGGGGCTGCAGGTGGTGAATGCCTGTTGGAAGGGGCAAGGTCACAACCTGGCAAAGGTTTGCTGGGCTTCCTTTTACCTGGACGAGCTCATCCAAGATCTGGCCCAGGACACGGCTCGGGAGCGGGGTGGGGTTCAGGAACCCAGGGGAGAAGCACAGCCAGCGGACGAACGGGCGATTTGCAGTTTGCTGCACGAGCTGTGGCGCGCCGAGCAAACGCTCGCCAAACGGGGTGGGTACGTGGGGCTTTCGTACTTCGTCAACCGCTGGGTCTCCCCTGACCTGCCGCCCCCCGGCGAAGCGCGAAAAGAGCTGCTCTCCGTAGCCCTACGCCGCGGTTTGGTGGAGCTGGTGGAGGTGGCGGAGGCCGATGGCAAGCTGGTAAAAGCCCTCCGCATCAAGCCCGATCCCAGTGTTAACAACGAAAGCTGAGCGTTGGCCCGCCCCGCGCCGGCAGGGTTCACCAAGCGGTTTTGCCGCCACACGGGAACACACATTTACGCCACGCACCTGGCGCTGCTAGAATCCCGTTGAGAAACCATGGGCGAAGAGCTCGACCGCAAGGTGGTGGCGCTGCTCAACGACCTGGAGGCGTTTCGCAAGGTGCTGCGCCTCTACCCGCCCGGTCACCCCGGGCTCTCCCCGGCGGAAGGTCGCCTGCGGCGGGATCTCCGGGAGCTCGCGGGGGAACCCTTGGTGCGCCTGGTGCTCAACCCCGATCGGGTTTTCTGGGGGGAACAGGAGGTGGTGCCGCCACCGGAGGCCCCGGGGCGCAAGCTGGTGCAAACGCTGTTCCAGCTGGGGATCGCGGTGGTGCAGCTCACCTTTCCCGAGGCGGAGGAAGGGCTCCTGCTGCTTGCCCAGGAGCTTTCGTCGCAAGCAGAGACCCCCCGGGAGGAGGATCGGCAGAGGCTTTTGGAGAAAGCCTTTCCCGGGCTACAGCTTTTTCCTTTGGATCTTTCCGGGGTGCAGCTGGTGGCCGAGGAGGAAATCAGCGAGAAGGACGGCAGGCGCCTGGTATGGCCGGAACTGGCGCGCATCCTCGCCCGGGACGGGGCGTTCTCCTGGCCCGGCAAGCTCAAGGAAGGTCTCCTGGACGCCGGCTCGGTGCTGGAGCTGGCCAACCAGGTGGCGGATCCCGGGGCGCTTTTCGAGTACCTGTTCCGCAGCGTGGCGGAGGTGCTTCAGCAAACTCCCCAGGCCCAGCGGCCGCTTTTGGTTTCCGAGCTGCGGCTTTTCCTCGCCGACCTCTGCCGCCTGGCGAGCGCGGAGCACCGCGCCCGAGCTGTGGCTGCCTTCGTGCGGCAACCCACGTTGGCGGCGCTGCTTTCGGCCCAAGACCCCATGGCCCCCTGGGAGGCGCTCCTGGACGGAGTGGAGCTGCTGCTCCTGGAGGGGGAACCGGTACCCGAAGCGGTGCAACGCCTGGTGTTCCACCTGGCTTCCCCGGAAGCTGCCCGGGAGCTGGGGCTCCCCCCGGAGCTGGTAGCCCGGGCCCGGGCGCTGCTGTCGCGGCTGCCGCTGCCGGGGCAGGAACCACCGGCTTGGCAAGAAGGCGCCTCCCCGGTGGCCGTGCGCTGGGACGGCGAACCCTGGGCTCGCGAGCTGGCGGCGGCCCTGGGGGAGGGGGAGGTGCGGGGGCACCTGGTGCGGGTCCTGGGGGAGATGCTCACGCTTTCCCCGGGAACCGAGGCGGGGGAAGCAGCGGCGGCCCGCCCCGTGGAGCTTTTTTGCGAGGCGGTGGAAACCGGCGAGTATGCCACCGCCCAGCGGCTGGCGCCGCTGGTGGGCTCGTCCCGCAACGTGCTGCTGCAGGAAAAGGCGTTGCAACAGGCGGTGGGCTCGGTAGTGGCGGCGCTGGCCACCGCGGACCGCCAGTACCACGCGACCCTGGAGGGGCTTCTGGCTGGGCTGGGGGAGCGGGCGCTGCCGGCGATTCTCGAAGAGCTGGCCAACGCCGAAAGCCTCGCGGTGCGCAAGCGCCTGCTCGAAACCGTGCTGCGCTACGGCCAGCGGGCGGTGCCCTCCGTGCGGCAGCTCCTTGCGGACGACCGCTGGTACGTGGTGCGCAACGCGGTTTTCCTGCTGCGCCGCCTCGGGGACCGAGCCATCGCCCCTGCCATCAAGCGCCTGCTCCCCCAAGCTCGCCCCCAGGTAGCGGGGGAGGTCCTGAAAGCGCTGGTGGCGTTCGAGGACCCGGAGTGGCTTTCCCTCTTGCGAAAGGAGCTCGCCAGCGAGGACGAGGAGCGTTTGCGGGTGGCGGTGGCGGTGGCTTCCCGCATCCCCCACCCCGGGGTCGTGCGCGCGCTCATGGAGCGGTTGCGGCAGCAGATGGGGATGAAGCTCCGGGAGCCCATCACGTTGGAGCTGATCCGCGCCCTGGGACGGCTGCGGGACCCCAGGGCGCTGCCGCTTTTGCGGGAAATCCTCGAGCTCAAGCAGTGGCGTTACCCGTTTTCCCTGGCGCCGCTGCGCCGCGAGGCGGCCTTCGCCGTGGCACAGCTTCCCGGGCAAGAAGCCCAGGAGCTGGCCCGGGCTTTGGAAGCCGGCAAGGATAGCGAGCTGGCGGAGGCGGTGCGGCAAGCTCGTGCCGCATCGTTCGCCCCCGAGGAGGAAGCCTGATGGAACCTGGCCGCTGGGAGCAGCTGGTGCTGGCGGTGCTCGGGGAGCTGGCGGCAGGGTTCACCTCGGTGGCGCTCTACGGCCCCGCCCACCCCAGGGCGGCCCAAGCGGTACAGAACCTGGAGCGGGACTTGGGGGAGCTCTTGCGCCACGAGCAGCAGCTGGACCTGGTGATCCTTGGGGAGGAGCTTTTCGTCCAGGACCGCCCCTTCACCAGGGCTGGCAGGCAAGCGCCGGCGGTGCTGCGCCGCCTCGCCCGCAGGGGGGTGGAGCACGTGAGTTTCCGCCAGGGGGTCACCCGGGAGGAGCTGGCTACCTTCCTCCAGGAGGTGGTGGGGGCGGAGGACACCCCGGTGCGCTCCCAGCCGCACATCCAGGTGGGGAAGGTGGAGCTGGCGGACGAGGCGCTGGGGGGACCCGACCGGGAACAGGGACGGCGGGGGAAGGGGCATCTGCCGGCGGTGCGCGACCGGATCACGCTGCTTTCCGAGGTTTTCCGGGAGTTCCTCGCCTCCGGCTCCCTGGCGGTGGCGGATCTCACCCGCATCGCCACCTCCCTCTGGGAAGTGCTGGAGCAACGCCCCCACCCCCTGGACCACGCCGCTCCTTGGGAAGGGGAGGAGCGGTGGCCGGCGGTGCACGCCCACAACACCGCTTGTGTGGCCATGGGCATGGCCCGGCTTGCCGGGCTTTCTCGGGGGCCGGTGCTGGAGCTGGGGGTTGCCGCGCTGCTCCACGACGTGGGCAAGCTTTACCTTCCCGAGGAGGTGCAAGCCCGGGAGCTGGCGCTCACCGGCCCCGAGCTGGAGCTGGTTTTCGATCACCCCATGGAGGGGGCGGCGGCGCTTTTGAAGGTACCGCACCTCACCCCTTTGGCGGTGATCGTGGCGTTCGAGCACCACCTGTTTTACAACGGGGGTGGCTACCCCCGCCTCTCCCGCCCCCGACGCCCCCACCCCGCCACGCGCCTTGTGGCAGTGGCGGACGCTTTTTCGGTGCTGCTCACCGCCCGGGGGGCCCGGGGGCTTGCCACCCGGGAGTCCTCGGTGGCGTTTCTCGCCGAGCGGGCCGGCAGCCAGTACGACCCAGCCATGGTGCAAGCGCTCCAGCAGCTGGTGCTCGGGTAGGCATCCCGGGAGCCAGCAACGCAATCGGCCCGTGTTACACTAAGTTTGTGTCGCAGACGCGGGGTGCACTCGAAATTTTTCAGACGGCTCCTACGGCACCCAGCAGCTTTGCCGTCCGGGAGGTTCAGGCCGATGTGACTCCGGTCCCGTGGTTCGAGGACAGAGAAAGCGGGATTCGGCTCTACCAGGGCGATGCACTTGCTCTCCTGAGTCGTGCCAAACCGGAGCTTTTTGATCTCATTTTCGCCGATCCCCCCTACTTCCTCTCCGACGGCGGCGTTACTTGCCACGCCGGGAAAATGGTAGTCGTGGACAAGGGCGCCTGGGATACCTCCCGCGACATCCCTGCCGTTCACGACTTCAACCTCGCGTGGCTCAAGGAATGTAAGCGCGTTCTAAAGCCACATGGCACTATCTTTGTAAGCGGCACGTACCACAACATTTACAGTGTTGGTTTTGCGATGCAGCAACTAGGATTCGTGATTCTCAACGATATCGCCTGGTTCAAGGTAAACCCACCGCCGAACTTGTCCTGCAGATATTTCACCCACGCTACAGAAACCATTCTCTGGGCCAAGAAAGGAAAGAGAGCCCGGCATTACTTTAACTACGAGGCGATGAAAGCACTTCCGGACCCAGCTCCAGGAAAACAAATGCTCAGTCTTTGGCGCATTCCCCCTCCCAAACCTTGGGAGAAACGTTACGGCAAGCATCCCACCCAAAAGCCAGAGGAGCTTCTAGAAAGGATTATCTTAGCTGCATCGCGACGAGGGGACCTGATATTGGATCCTTTTATCGGAAGTGGCACCACGGCTGTGGTGGCGGCCCGCCTTGGACGACGCTGTGTTGGTTTCGAGCTTGAGAGCTCTTACCTAGAGGTAGCGGTCAAGCGAGTAAAGGACGAACTCAGCGCAGCGAAGAAAAGGCAGTTGGTGCTAGAAATGGGTACGGAGTGACTACGCGTGGACAGGAGTGACGCGCTACGCCTTCTCAGACAACTGAAAGGCCAAGACCTACGCGCCCTGGCCGAACGATACGAGATTACCGTCTGGAAGGGCGGAAAGAAAAACAAAGGCTGGGCCGGGCAAGTGCTTGAGCGCCACCTTGGCCTGCCACTGAACTCCAGTCGCGCCCCGAATTTTGGCTCATGGGAGCTGAAGGTTGTGCCCCTGATGAGGCGGAAAGACTCCTCGCTTCGCGTTAAGGAGACGATGGCAGTTTGTATGCTTGATCCAGTTGAGGTAAAGAAAAATCGTTTCGAGGAAAGCCATCTTTTTCGCAAATTGCAAAAGATGATTGTGGCCGCGCGAATTTACGAGAACCAGTTGGAAACAAGGTCTGAGCTGTATGACGTGGTGACCTTTGACCTCTCGAACCACGTTATCTTTGATGCCGTAAAGCTAGATTACGAAAATGTTCGGAGCGTTCTCCAAGAGCAAGGGTTCGCGGCGCTTTCCGGGCGCATGGGACGGCTCATCCAACCGCGCACTAAGGGTCCTGGCCACGGGAGCACTTCACGCGCTTTTTATGCCCGGACGCGGTTCGTAGCCTACATACTGAGGCTGTCGAGCTCGCCGTTCTAGACCTCGGGCTGTCCCGGCTTACTCCACGAAGTAGCCGGCCACGGTGCGCACGGTGAGGCCGGGGCGCTTGACCTTCACGGTCACGGCGCGGAACGTGCCCGCCGGTGCCTCGGTGGCCGAGCTGTAGGCCAGGATGTACTGGCCGCGGAGCTCCCGCTCGATGCGCTCGTACACCGGGGCGAGCTTGGGCTGGGCCGGCAGGAAGAACGCTTCCCCGCCGGTGACCTTGGCGAGGCGGGAAAGCTGCGAGCGGGCGCGGATCGCGGTGAGGGGCAAGTCTATGGCCACGGTGTACACGGTGACGCCGCTGCGCTGGCTGTAATCCAACGCCCGCTCGAACGGCGCCTTGGAGGCGTTGTCCTCCCCGTCGGTGAGCACGATCATCGCCTTTTTCCCCCGCACCCCGGAAAACTGGAAAAGCCCGTGGATCACCGCATCCCACAGGGCGGTTTCCCGCTCGGCCCGCAGCGTCAACAGCGCCCGCTCCAGGGCGGCGAAGTCGGCGGTGAAAGGCGCAAGCAGCGCGGGCCGGTCGGAAAACGCCACGATGAACGCCCGGTCCTTGGGACGCAGCAAGCTCTTGGCGAACCCCAGCACCACCCGCTGCACCTCGGGCAGCGTTTTTTCCATGGAGCCCGAGGTGTCCACCACCAGCCCCACCCGCACCGGCAGGTCCTTCTTCAGGGCGAAGCTCTGGATCTCCTGGCGCACCCCCTCCTCGTAAACCTCGAAGTCCTCCTTCCCGAGACCCTCCACGGGCTTGCCTTCCCGGTCCAGCACCGTCACCGGGAGCTCCACCGCCTGCACCCGCACCGTGGAGACGAACTGCGGCGCGTTCACCAGCTGCACGTCCTCGGCTTGGGTGCCGTCGTCCGCCACCGCCAGCGCCCGGAGGTAGGCGAGCTCCCGCCCCAGCTTCACCGGGAGCACCGCGGCAAACGGCGCGCTGAACAGCGTGGCCAGCAGCTGGTCGTTGAAGTAAAGCTCCACCCGCTCCAGCTTGCGGTCGCTGGGCACGTTCACCACCGCGCTCACCGCAAGCCCCTCGGGGCGCTGGTCCGCCTTGGTGACCGGGGCGAGACGCACGAAGAACCGCTCCCGCCCCACGTTGAGCACCATCTCGGCCCGGTCCACCTCTTTCCCCTGGCTGTCGTACCCCACGGCGGTAACCGTGGCCATGCGGGGCAGCGGCCCCAGGTCCAGCTCCACCTCGAACGGCGGTCGGTTCTTGGTGAGCACGGTGTTGCCATCCAGCAAGAACTCCACCTTGGCCACCGAGGGGTGGGCGATGACCGAAAACCGCTGCACCCCCGCTAGCCCATCCCCCCCGGGGCCCAGGAGGGCCAGGAGCTTTTCCTCGGGAAGCCGCGCCGGCGCCGCCGCCTGCGCCTCCGGGCTTTCCCCGGGGAGCGTCACCGTGAACGGGAGCTCCTGCACCGCGGCTTTCTTGCCGTGGGTATCCGCCACCTTGAGCCGCAGAACGTAGTCCCCCGCCCGCAGCTCCCGCTCCACCACCAGCGGCAGCACCGCGGCTTCCGCCGGGAACGTGAACGCGTAGCGGAAGCGGTCCGCCATCTCCCCGCCCCGGGCCACCTCGCCGGTGACGTCCAGCTGCACCACCGTGGCCTCCCCCACTTGGGCAGTGACAAGCCCTTGGGAGCGCACCTCGCAGGAAAAGCGCACCAGCGCCTTGGACCCCCGTCGCCCCACCACCTCCGCTCGGGGGGTGAACTCCAGCGGCTCCGCCCCTGCCGGCAGCAGCGTGGAAAACGCCAGGAACCGCTGCTCCGCCCCTTCCTTGCCCCCTTTTCCTGGCTCGGTCACCAGGTGGGCAAGGCGCTGCTTGACCCCGGGGTCCGCCAGCCAGTACTCGGCGGAGGCCAAGAGGTTCAACAGCTCGTCCACGTTGCCGCAGCGGAACTCCGGGCGGTCGTAGCGGGTCATGGAAGGGCGCCGCAAGGCGTTCTGGGCGGTGGGGGTGTAAAGCACCCAGCGAGTCTCGAAGGGGTCCCAGAGGCGGTAGCGCCCCAAGCCGTAAGGCTTGTAGAACAACAGCGTGACCCCCTGCCCCAGGCCCGGGAGGTAGTCGTAGCGCCAGAACTCCAGAGGGTAGAAAACCTCCTGGCAGTCCACCGGCAGCCGTACGCTGGGCTCCCCGTGGAGCAGCAGCACCCGGGCGCGATCCTCGGTGGTGTTGCCGAACTCGCTGCGACAGGTGGCCAGGCGGTCCTCGTACATGCGCCGGAAGGCCGCACCGTACCCGGTTTGCTCGCCCCAGAGCTGCCACAGCCTCGCCACGAACTCCTCCCGCTGCGCCTCGGTAACGAGCTGCAGGAACGCCTTCTTCTGCTCGTCGCTGATGAGCGGGTACACCTCCTCGGTAAGCCAGCGCTGCCAGCGCTCGGGCAGCGCGGCAACTTGCGCCCGCTGCGACGCGAACGAAGCAAGGCCGGCGGCTAACAACAGCCCCGCCAAACCCTTTGCTAAAGCCTGCTTGCCGCCTCCAGCTCCTGCCAGCATGCCCACAACGCTCCCTTCCCCTGCACCAACACCTTCAGGTCGCTCCCCATGCCCGCGGGGGCCAGCAGCGCCTTCACCTCCCAAGGGGTGGGAGCTTCTGGGGGAAGCCCCTTTCGGGCTTCCTCCAGGATCCCCCAGCGGGCGAGGAAAAGCCCCAGCGGCTCCGCAGCCGCCGTGGCGAAGTGCAGCTTCCGGGCCGCCCCGTGCAAATCGTCCCAGTTCACGTGGGCGGTGATGTCCACCTCCCCGGGAAGCGCCAGCACATCCGCCACGGGCTTTTGGTCCTTGTACCCTGCCAGGCTACCCAGCCTTCGGAGCTTGGGGTTGTAAAGGGTTGCCGCGGGGTAGCCGTAGTCCAGCACGAACACCAGCGCCTCCTCCCCCGCCCAGGCAAGCACGTGCTCGTGGAACGGAGCTGCCGCAAGGCGCACCTCCGCCACCTGACCCGGCAACAAGCGCACCCCGTGTCGCTCCAGGTACGTGGCAAGGGCTGGGGAAGAGGGGGGACCCGGCTTGAAGCGCAGCGCCCCGTCCTCCCAGTCCACGAAAAGCTCCTCCAGCTCCCCCCCTTTCCCGCCCCGCACCAGGTGGAAAGGCAGCGCGTCGTAAAGCTCGCTGGCAAAAACCACCACTGGCCCCGCCGGCGGGCTGGCCGCACCCAGGTCCGCCACCACCTCCACCGCCCCCAGTGCCTGCAGCGCCGCCCGTCCCGCGGGGGAAACCTCCACGGCAACCACCCGCTGGAACACTTCCCCCTGGCTTGCCGCGAGCAGCGGGCGGAGGAAGCTCCCGTCCCCCGCCCCTAGCTCCACCAGAACCAGGGCCGAACCCCGCCGCCGCGCCAGGGTCTGGAAAAGCCGCGCCCAAGTGCGGGCGAAGCTCGGGTGAGCGGTGGGGGCGGTGACGAAGTCCCCACCGGGGCCTGCGGGGTAGCGCTTGCGCGGCTTGCAGTAGTAGCCCAGCTCCGGGTGGTAGAGGGCCAGCTCCATGAAGCGGGCGAACGGCACCGCGCTCCCTTCGGGCAAAAGCTCCTGCCAGCGGCGCATGCTTCCAGTCTACCCTCGCACCGCCGGCAGGCGGCCCATCCGCTGGGCGCCACGAGGCGCGCTACCGTTGCTGCAGTCCGAGCCAGCGCGCCACGGCAAAGGCCACGGCGGGCAGATCCCAACCCTTGCGGAAGACCTCCAGCTGCACCTGGGCGAAGGTTCCGAAGCGAAAGGAGTAAGCGTGCCACGCCATGGTGGCCAGCACGCTGCCATCCACCGTGGTAAGCGCGGCCCGCTGCGGTCCGAGGATCAACGGGTTGCTCACCTTCCCCATGGCCACGGCCCCGGTGCGGGCTTCGGTCACGGTCCAGGAGGTGCCCAGGACCGAGGCTTGCTGCAAGCTCCATACCGGCTCCAGGCCCTGGTCCAGGAGCAGGTAGCTGGTCCTCCACCACCCCCGTTCCCGCCGCAAGGTGTAGCGCCCCCCGGAGGTCAGCTCCAGCGCCAGGTCCAGCTTCCCCACCGTGCGGAACTTGGTGAACCCCAGGATCCCCCGGGGGGTAAGCTGCGTTACCCGGCACCAGAGCTTCCCCGAAGGCTCCCGGAAAACGTAGCTGGCGGGTTCCAGGCTCGCCGCAGTGCACTCTCCGGCCAGCACCAGCTCCGGAGGCATCCCCGCCATGGGCTCACTTCTCGGCGCTGAGGATCACCGGCAGCCCGGTCTTGGGGTTGCCGATGATGACGATCTTGGCGTTGGGGCTCGCCGCCAGCTTCTCGGTGGCCTCGATCCCCTTCCACTCCAGAAGCTGCTGGGAAATGCCTTGGCTGACGATGCGCTGGAAGTCGGCGATACCCTGGGCCTCGATGCGCTTGCGCTCCGCTTCCTGCTGCTCCTTGAGGAGGATGAACTTCATTTGCTCCGCTTCCTGCTCGCGGCGCAGTTTCTCCTGGATCGCGTTGGCCACCACCGGGGGCAAACCGATCTTGCGCAGCAACACCTGCTCCGCCACCACCCCCCGCTCCGCGGTGAGCTTGCGGAAAAGCTGGAAGATCTCCTGGGCGATGCGCTCCCGCTCCGCGGAGTAGAGGGCCTTGGCCTCGTAGGAAGCGGTGATTTCCCGGATGGCCGAGCGGAACTGCGGCACCACCACCACCTCCCGGTACATCTCCCCCACGGTCCTGTACACCTCCGGGGCCCTGGTGGCATCCAGGCGGTAAAGCAGCGAAACCTCCAGGTCCATGATGAGCCCTTCTTTGGAGGGGACCTCGGCTATCTCCTTCAGCTCCTGGGTGCGCACCGACATCTTCACCACCTTGGTGAACGGCAGCACCAGCCGCACCCCGGGCTCCAGCACCCGAGGAGAAACGATGCCGAAGAAGTCCTTCACCCCCACGTGACCCGCGGGGATCACCGTGAGCGGGTTGCTGCGGATGAGCAGCAAGAGCCCCAGGACCGCGAGAACCACGCGCCCCACGGTGCTGCCGGTCCTGCTGCCGCCGAAAAGAGGCAACAGCTTTCCATCCGTGAGCATGGGCTTCCCTCCTTTGCTTGCTAGTCGTTTTCCTCCAGCTCCCAGTCCACGTCCGCGTTCTCCTCGGGGGCGGTGGGCGTAATGACGATGGCCACCCAGGCGGTCCGGTGCCCTTTGAGGGAAAGCTTGGCGTAGTAGGTGCCGGGGCCCGGGAAGATGTAGACCTTCCCGCCCCCTTTCCCGTCCCAGTCGTCGGCGATGCCGATGAGCTTGCCGTCAATTTCCACCAGGGCTTCCTCGGGGCTCACGTTGAACACCGCGCCGTGGCGGCCGAAGTAGGTCCTGACGATGGGCGGCGTGGGCGTGGGCGTAGGGGGCGGGGGCGGGGGTGGGGGCACCAGTACCGGCGCCACCGTGGGGGTGGGGGTGGGCCGCGGCGTGGGGGTTGGGGCGGGGGTGGCGGTGGGCTCCACCGCCGGGGTGGGCACCTGCCCTGGGGCTTCCAGGGAGGGCCCGGGGGTGGCTGCCCCCAAGAGCAGCTCCGCCGGCGGCGGGCTCCCGCGGCGCAACGCCCAGGCCGCCGCGAGGATGGCCAGCAACGCCCCGAGGCCGATCCAAACCCAGGGCACCGCCCGCTTGGAGGCGGCAGCGCTCCCCTGGGCCTGGGCCACGGCGCCGGGTTCCGGGAGCGCCACGGCCACCGTGGGCATGGTGGAGGCCGTGGCATCCACGCCCCGGCTTGCCAGGGCCCTGGCCCGGGCGGCGAAGGTGGCGGCGTCGGGGATGCGCTGGGCCGGGTCCTTGGCCAAGCACCACTGCAGGAACTTCACCAGCTCCTGGTCCAGGTCGACGAACGCCTTCGGGTCCGCGAACGGGTCGCTGTTGAGGATCTGGTAGACCAGGGTGGTGAGGGTTTCCGCGGGGAACGGGCGCTTGCGCAGCAGCATCTCGTAAAGCATCACTCCCAGGGAAAACAGGTCCGAGCGGGCGTCCACCGCCTCCCCCCGCACCTGCTCCGGGGACATGTAGGCCGGGCTGCCCACGGCGGTGCCGGTGCGGGTGAGCCCCGTGGCCTCCCCCACCGCTTTCGCCACCCCGAAATCGCTCACCTTGACCTTCCCCTCCCGGGTGATCAGCACGTTGGCGGGCTTCACGTCTCTGTGCACCACCCCTGCCCGGTGAGCGGCCCCTAGCGCCTCGGCCACCTGGGCCGCCAGCTCCAGCGCTTGCGCCGGGGTGGGGAACTCCCCCCGGCGCAGCCGGGCCGCCAGCGACTCCCCTTCCACCAGCTCCATCACCAGGTACAGCTGCCCCCGCTCCTCCCCGGCGTCGTACACCGTGACCACCCCGGGGTGCACGATGCGCGCCGCGAGCTTGGCTTCCCGCAAGAAGCGCGCCACGATTTCCTGGGCGGTGCCACCGCTCACCGCCTCGGTGCTGATGGCCTTGATGGCCACCGGGCGCTCCAACTGGGGGTCCCACCCGCGGTACACCACCCCCATGGCCCCCCGGCCGATCTCCCCCAAAACCTGGTACCTCCCGAAGTTTGCCGGTGCGCTCATCCTCACACCTCCTGCTCTGCAGAGGGCGTTTCGGTGATGGCCAGCTCCCCCCGCTCCGCGGCGGCCAGCAGCTCCTCTGCCTCGGCAAGCTGCTCCGGGGCCACCAGCACCAGGTGGAGCTCGAGACCGCCATCGGGAGCCGGGTACATGGCTACGCCGTGTTTTTCCACAACCGTGGCGACCCCTGCCTGTTCCAAAAACCAGGCCAACACCTGGGCGTCCACCTGGTTCTTCTCGGCAGCCACCGCCACCCAACCCTCCCCCTGCGCCCCCGGGAAGGCGAGCTCCCTGCCGCAGAGCGGGCAAACCGCAAAGCTTTCCCCGAACCGACGCTGGCATTGCTCGCAGCTTCCCATGGTGGTCACCTCCTGAGCTTCTCCCGATCAGGCATCTGGCGCCTAGCATAGCAAAGTTGCGGTGGACGCGCCTGCTTGCGGGGGTTACATTGGCGGCAGAAAGGAGGCCCTATGCCGATCTTCATCCTCCTCACCAAGCTCGCCCCAGAGGGAAGCCAGAGCGCCGAGGCGCGCCGCGCCATGGGCAAGGAATGGCTCGCCAAGGTGAAAGCCAGCTGCCCGGGGGTGAAGTTTTTGGCTCACTACGCGATCCTCGGCCCCTACGATTTCATGGACATCTACGAGGCGCCGGACGCCGAAACCGCCCACAAGGTCTCGCTCATCTCCCGGGCCGGCGGGGCGGTTTCCGCGGAAAGCTGGCAGGCTATCCCCTACGACCGCTTCCTGCAGCTCCTCGGGGAAGTGCAGCGCTAGCTCCGGGGGTGGGCCCCGTCGCTGATCCCGGCCCCGGCCCACACCCTCGGAAAGGGGCCCTCGTCACCCCGGCTGCGGGCAAAAAAAGCCCCGGGCGGGGACCCGGGGCTTGTTCGAGGAGGGATTGCGGCGCGTGCTAGCGGTGCGGTTTGCCCAAATGCCGCCGCACCTGGCCGGGGGCGGTCACGGTGCCGGGCCGCGGCACGGTGGAGAAATCGCCGGCGGCCAAGGTTTGCCCTTGGGCGTCCTGCAGCTCCAAGTGCAGCCAGCTGGAAACCGGCAACGCTTCCTCGGGAAGCGGGAGCTGGTCGTCTTCCGGGGCGGTGGAGAAGACCACGTGGATCGCCCCGGCAGCGTTGCTGGTTACGGTGCCCAGAGCCAGCCCGTCGGCCACCACGGTGATGGGCGCGTTGGCCGGCAGGGCGAAAGCCGCCACCTTCAGCCGCTGCTCCGCTTGCTCGATCTCCGCCACACCCAGGCCGATCACCACCCCCGCCGGGGAAAGGAGCGGCGCCACCGCCAGGTACTCCCGGGAGGGGAACGGGCTGCCGTCCCAGCGAGCGTCAGCGAAGTTCCCGGCAAGCACCACGGTGCTGCCCGCGAGCACCTCCACCTGCTGCCTGGCACTCACCGGCTGCAGCGCTTGCGGCAAAGGCTCGGCCCCGGGGATCGGCGCGGTGGAGAGGAAGAGCTGCCCCTCCCCGCGATCGTCGGTGACGATGCCTCCGGCGTGCACCCCGTCCACCACCACGTCGTAGCTTTGCCGCGGCCAGAGGTGCTCCACGGCCACCTTCAAATCTTGGCGCAGCGGCTGGCCCCCCATAGCGAACTCCCGCACCAAAGCCACCCCCTCCGCCCCTTCCGGCGCCGCGGGGGTGGGCGTGAGCTTCAAAACCCCGAATACCTTGCTGGCAGCGGGGGGCTGATACGGGCCTGGGTTGGCCAGCACCTCCACCTCCCTGGCATCCACCGAGCGATCGTCCCGGAAGCTCCCCTCCACCTTCACCAGGGTTCCCAGCTGCACGGCGCCCCGGGTTTGGTCAATGGCCGTCTGCTCGCTCACGTGCACCACCACCCCAGCCACGGTCCAGTCCCCCAGCAAGCCGCTGGCAGGCAGTGCCTGCACTACCCCCACGAACTTGGCCTCTCGCTCCGGGCGCTGATGGGCGAAGGCACCGATGGCCACGCTCAGCGCCAAAAGCAGCAGCACCAGGAGGAAAGGCCAATGCCGTGGTCCCTCCCGGCGCGGCGGGTGGTACCCGCGAAAGAAGAGGACTTTGCCCATGGCCACCTCCTGTCTTTCACTATCGTTTGCCCGAGCGCTAGCGGCTGTGAGCTAGCTCACGTTTTGCCCTGCCTCGCGCCGGCCCAACGCCGCTGGTCAAAGCAAGTTGCAACCGCTACGATAGAGCCCGTGGAGCGCTTGCCGGCCTACGAACGCGACCCGTACCTGGTCTCCCTGGCCACCCGCGTGGTGGATGCCGGAGAGGACAACCGCGGTTTTTGGGTGGTGCTGGAAGACACGGTGTTTTACCCCGAGGGAGGCGGGCAGCCCGCGGATCGGGGGACCGTGGCCGGGGTGGAGGTGCTGGACGTGCAAAAGGTGCAAGGCGCCATTCGCCACTACCTGGCAGCGCCCCTCGCCCCCGGGCCGGTGACGCTGTCCCTGGATTGGGAGCGGCGCTTCGACCACATGCAGCAGCACACCGGGCAGCACCTGCTCTCGGCGGTGGCCGAGGACCGCTTCGGCTGGAAAACCACCGCGTTCCACCTGGGTCGGGAGGTTTGCGACGTGGAGCTGGCGGTACCTTCGCTTTCCCCCGAGGAGCTCGATGCCTTGGAGGAGGCGGTGGCCGCGGAGATCCGCAAGGCGCGAGCGGTGCGCATCCACCGCGTGGCGCCGGAGCAGCTGGCATCGCTGCCATCGCTGCGCAGCCGCGGCTTGCCCGCCGGTCACCAGGGCCCGGTGCGCCTGGTGGAAATCGAAGGGGTGGACCTGGCCACCTGCGGGGGGACGCACCTGGCGAACACCGCGGAAATCGAGGCCTTGGGGCTGTTGCATACCGAGCCCATGCGCGGCGGCACCCGGGTTTACTTTGCGGCGGGCTGCCGGCTGCGGCGCCGGCTCCACGCCCACGAGGCGCGCAACGCTGCCCTGCGCACGCTTTTGGGCGCCAGCGACCAGGAGCTGGTCCCAGCGCTGCAAGAAAAGCTTTCGCAGCTCGCGGAGCTGGGAAGACAACTGCGCCGCACCCAGGAAGCCTGGGCCGAGCTCCTGGGCCGGGAGCTGGCGCGCCAAGCCGGACCTCTCGCCAGCTGGCACGGTCAAGGGGTGGAGCTGCCGTTCCTCCAAGCGGTGGCCAAGGCTTTCCTGGGCTCCTGCCCAGGGGGGGTGCTGCTGGCCACCAGCGAAGGGGGGAACAGTGGCTTTTTCCTCCTGGCAGGCCAACGGCCGGACCTTCCGGCTTTGGGGAAAACGGTGGCCGAGGTCCTGGGGGGCCGCGGAGGGGGAACGGGGGCAACTTACCAGGGGAAGTGCCCCTCCCTCGCCCAGCGGCAGCGGGCCCTGGAGCGCTTGCAGGAAATGCTGGCGAACCCCGCCTGAGCCACACACACCCCGACGCCCTTCCCGGGCTTAGGATCGCGGCAAAAAGCGCTGGCAGGCGTCGGCAATAGCAGCGCCGATGGCCAGGCAGGCGGTGGCCGCGGGGGAAGGGGCGTTGAGCACAAACAGCGCGTCTTCCGCCTCGGCGAAGGCAAAATCGTCGAGAAGCTGCCCCTGGCGGTCCATGGCTTGCGCCCGGATACCGCACCCCCAGTGCACCAGGTCCTCCTGGCGCACCGCCGGAACCAGACGTTGCAGTGCCCGGCAAAAGGCTCTTTTCGAGAGCGAGCGCCACAGCTCGGCAAGGCCGGTGCGCCAGTAGCGCGCCGCCAGCCGCCAGAAGCCCGGGAAGGTGAGGGTTTCCCAGGTGTCTTTGGGGGAAAAGGCGAGCCGCCGGTAGGCGTGGCGCCCCGGGGCCAGGACCGCGTTGGGGCCCGCCTCCACCCGGCCATCCACCCTGCGGGTGAAGTGCACCCCGAGGAAAGGGAAGCGCGGGTCCGGGACCGGGTAGATCAGGTTGCGCACCAAGCCACGGCGGTGCGGGGCCAGCTCCCAGTACTCCCCGCGGAACGGCACGATGCGCACATCCCCCGCCGCCCCTGCTTGCCGCGCCAGCCGATCCCCCTCAAGCCCCGCACACACCACCAACACCCGCCCGGCAACCTCCCCTTGCCGACTCCTCGCCACCCAGAGCCCGTTTTTCCGCTCCAGTCCCCGCACCGCAAACCCCAAGCTCACGGTGCCACCCGCATCCTCCACTTCCCGAGCCAAGGCCCGAGCTACGCGGCGGAACTCCACGATCCCCGTGTCCCCCACCCAAAGGGCCGCTTCCCCCCGGGCGTGCGGCTCGAACCGCGGGATGTCGCTCCCTTCCACCCAGGCCAGCCTCTCGATACCGTTCGCCTGCCCCCGGCGGAAAAGTACCTCCAACGCCGGGACCTGTGCCGGGGAGCTTGCCACCACCAGCTTGCCGCAAAGCTCGAACGGCACCTGGTGCTTTTGGCAAAAGGCCAAAAGCTGCTCCCGCCCCTTGCGGCACAGGCTGGCCTTGAGCGACCCCTCCCGGTAGTAAAGCCCCGAGTGGATCACCCCGGAGTTGCGCCCGGTTTGGTGCAAGGCCACGTCCCCTTCGGCCTCCACCACCCGAACCCGCAACCCCCCGCGCTGCGTGAACTGCCACGCTGTAGCCAGGCCCACGATGCCCGCCCCCACCACCAGCACATCCGCGGTTTCGCCGCTCACAGAAGCATTGTACTTCATTTCACAAGCTGCCCGCTTTCGGCTTGCGAACCAGGCGGTGCCGGTGCTTGGCCACCAGGCGGTACCCCCAGCTGCCGAGCCAGGAAAACGGCGGCAACAGCCAGAGCCTCCAGAAAAAACCCCACCGGGAGGCTGCCGCCCAAAGGCGGACCAGCGCTGGGAACCCCGAAAGCGTTCGCCCCTCGGGAGTGCGCACGCGGATTTCCCGGAAATCCTCGGGGGAAAGCCCGAGGCTCTGCCCGTCCACGAAGCACACAGGCAGATCAGCGGTCTTGGAGGCCAAAAGCTTCTGGCTTTCCCGGCAGAAGGCACAGCTGCCGTCGTACATCACCTGCCACTGGCCGCCTTTTCCCCCCTCGCCCATTGCTTTCAGAGTACCGCAGCTTTGGCAGAAAATGCCCCTTGGGATGTCGGGGAGTGGGATCCCACTGGTTGCTGGCGCCGCGTCTTGCCGCCTGGCTTGCAGGGGAAAGCGCCTAGCTGGCCGGCAGCGGGGCGATGAGGGGCTGCTCCTCCTCCCGGGGCTGGAACATGGCGGCCCCCACGGTGCCCGGCCCTGCGTGGGTGCCGATGGTGGGGCCGATCTCGAACTCCAGCAGCTCCTGGATCTGGAAGTTCTGCTGCAGCAGGTTCTTGAGGCGGTCGGCCCACACCGGGGCTTGAGCGTGGGTCACCACCACCACCACGGGCTTGGAGGGGTCCACCCGAGCTTTGAACAGCTCCACGAGCTTGGGGTGTGCTGCCCGCCCGCCGCGGACCTTGTCCAAAAGCACCACCTCCCCGTCCTGGATGCCGAGGATCGGCTTGATCCCCAGCATCCCCCCGAGCCAGGCCCGGGCCTTGCTCACCCTCCCTCCCCGGGCCATGTACTCCAGCGTGTCCACCACGAACAATAGGTGCACCCGATCCCGCATCTCCTCCAGGCGGCGCCGGATCTCCACCGCGGAAAGCCCGCGGAACGCCATGCGGGCGGCAAACAGCACCAAAAGCCCTTCCGCCGCAGCGAGGGTGCGGCTGTCCACCACCTCCAGCTGCAGCGGGGAGCGATCCTCCCGCAGCGCTTGCAGCTCGTCCCAGTGTTCCTGCACCGCCTCCCGGGCATGGACCACGGTCTTGGAAAGCTTTTCGGAAACGTGCACCGAGACCACATCGCTCTTGCCCACCAAGGCGCGGTAAGCTGCGAAAAACTCCCCCGGAGTGGGGGGACTGGTTTTCGGTTCCAGGTCCTTCTCGGTGGCAAGCCGCTGGTAGAACTCCTTGGGGGTAATGTCCACGCCGTCCTTGTGGATCGCCTCGCGCAGGAACAGCGTGATCGGCACCAGATGGATGCGGTGCTGGGCGGCAAGCTCCGGGGGCAGGTCCGCGGTGGAATCGCCCACGATGCGCACCCGCAGCTCCGGCTCGGCGAACGTCACGAAACCCAGCTCAAAAAGCCGTACCAGCTCCCCGAGGATTTGCCCGTCGGGGGCTGGCAAGCGATCCAGCAGCTCCCGCACCGAAGGACCGCCCTGGGCTTGCTCCAATAGCTGCTGCTGGCCTTGGGTGAAGTGCGTGCTGAAAAACCCCGGCCCCATCACCACCTGCACCCGGGCCTCCAGGCTGGGGATCTTCGCCATGTGTTCCTGGAAGGCGTGCCGGTCCTCGATAGCAGCAGCCATGAGCGTGAGGAGATCCTCGCGGATCTCCCTTTCCGCCCCCGGCAACCCCAGGAGCACCCGGTAGGTCCCCTGGGAAAGCCGGGCGATGCGAGCCACGGCTTTGAGCCCCCGGGCTCGCCCGCACCTGGCAGCGATTACCTCGCCAGCTTCCAGGGAAAGCTCCCCCTCCCCCGCCAGCACCCTGCCGGTCACCACCGCCCGCTGCAGCTGCGGCAGCAAATCGAAAAGCGGCAGCTGGGTCTCGTCGCCCAAAAGCGCCTCCAAGCGCTCGTCGGCCGGAAGCCCCACTTCCTTCCCCACCAGGGCCGTGCGGATCTTGCGAACGATGGCCTTAGTGGTAAGCCCTGCGGTGGGCACCAGCAGCGCACTCTCGGGTGGTTCGGCAGCAAGCTCGTCGGAGGCCGCCAGGAGGATCAAAAGCGGCGGGGTCTCCCCTGCCGCAGCGAGGACCTCTCCGTCCCCGAACCCCGGTAGCTCCGCCTGAGCCACGATCGCCTGGGGGGCAAGCCCCTGGGCGAACTTCCTGCCCTCCGCTGCATCCCCTGCGGTGACAACCTCGTAACCGTAGGAAGCAAGGCTCGTGGCGAGCTCCTGGCGACGGGAGGAATCCTCGTCCACCACCAGCACGGTCGGCCGCGCCATACACGCCCCCCGGGTTCGCCGGTGTCGGGCCCAGCGAGCCCTCGAGTTGTTAGTATAGCGAGCATGGCGCGGAGGGTCCTCACGATTTTTGCTCACCCGGATGACGCCGAGGCTTTGGCGGGGGGCACGTTGCTCCGCTGGGCTCGGGAAGGAGCGGCCATCACCCTGTGCTTGGTCACCGACGGCGACAAGGGGAGCCACGATCCCCAGGAGCCCAAGGACGCCATCGTGGCGCGGCGCCGGCAGGAACAGCAAGCGGCGGCTAGCATGCTCGGGGCGGAGCTGCTCTGGCTGGGGTGGGAAGACGGGATGCTGCTCCCCACCCTCGAGCTGCGGCGGGAACTGGTGCGGGTCATCCGCAAAGCAAAGCCCGACGTGGTGCTCACCAACGACCCCACGGTGTGGTTCCGCCACGGGAACTCCATCAACCACCCGGACCACCGGGCGGTGGGGCAGGCGGTGGTGGAAGCGCTCTACCCCGCGGCAAAGAAGGCCAGCATTTTCCCCGAGCTGGCCGCCGCTGGCTTTACCCCCCACGTGCCCCAGGAGCTTTGGCTCGCGGGCACCGAGCAACCCAACCGCTGGGTAGACATCAGCTCGCTGCTGGAGGACAAGCTCGCGCTGCTTGGTTGCCACGCCTCCCAGTTTCCGCCGCACCAAGCGCGGGTGGTGTTCACGCGCCTCGCCCAGGAGGAGGGGCGCGCTGCCGGGCTCGAAGCCGCGGAAAGCTTCCGGGTGGTTTCCTTGGGACCCCGCACCGTGGAGCTTCTCGCCAACCACTGGAGCGGGGAAACCCAACGCTAAAGAAGCCAGCCGCCCCTAAACCGTGCTCACCGGGTCCACATCCACAACCCGGTGCACACCCGAGGGCACCCGCACACCCAGCACGGCCCCCAGGGCTTGGCGCAACACCGAGCGGGTAGCGGCGAAGAGCAGCATGTGCACCCGGAACCGCCCCCGCAGCCGGGGGATCGGCGCTGGTGTGGGGCCCACCACCCGCAGCCCCGGGAGCGCCGGCACGGCCTTGGCGGCAGCTTCCGCCGCCCGCAACGCTGCGGTCTCCTTAGGGGATTCGAAGCGTACCGCGGCCAAGCGGTAGATGGGGGGGTAGCGAAACGCCCGGCGGAAGGTGAGCTCCTGCTCCAGGAACGGCACCACGTCGTGGGTGCGGGCCGCCTGCACCGCGTGGTGGTCGGGGTGGTACGTTTGGATCAAAACCCGCCCTGGCCGGTCGCCCCGCCCCGCCCTACCCGCCACCTGCACCAGAAGCTGCATGGTGCGCTCCGCCCCGCGGAAGTCCGGGAACCCCAGGAGGTTGTCCGCGTTGATCACCGCGGTGAGCGTCACGCCGGGGAAGTGGTGCCCCTTGGAGACCATCTGGGTGCCCACCAGCACCTGGGTTTCCCCCCGGGAAAAGCGCTCCAGGGTGGAAAGGAGCTGGGCGGGGGTGCGGGCGGTGTCCCTGTCCAGCACGGCGATGCGCGCCGCGGGCAAATGTTCCTTGAGCTTGGCGGCGATCTTCTCGGTGCCAGCGCCCACGTCCTCCAGCAGGGTGCCGTGGCAGCGGGGGCACGCCGTCGGGGGTGCTGTGCTCCAGCCGCAGTAGTGGCAAACCAGCCGCGGGGGACGGCGGTGCACGGTGAGCGGGATGGCACAGTCGCGGCAGGTGAGCTGGTGGCCGCAGTCCCGGCAGAGGAGCACCGGGGCCCACCCCCGGCGGTTCACCAGGAGGATCGCTTGGCACCCCTGCTCCAGGGTTTGCCGAAGCAGCTCCAAAAGCCTCGGGGAAAACCACCGCCGCCCGTGCTCTCCTGGCTCGGGAGGGGCCGTGGCAAGGTCCACCACCTCCACCTCCGGCAGCCGGTCCCCGCTCACCCGCTCGGGCAGTGCCAAAAGCTTCACCCTCCCCTGCTGGCACAGCCAGTAGGTTTCCAGCGAGGGCGTAGCCGAAGCCAAGAGCACCGGGATGCCCAAGGTTCGGCCCAGGACCAACGCCAGGTCCCGGGCGTGGTAGCGGGGGTCCTCCTCCTGCTTGTAGGAGGGGTCCTGCTCCTCGTCCACCACCACCAAGCGCAGCGAGCCCAGCGGCGCCCAGAGGGCCGAGCGCGGACCGGCCACCACGTCCACCTCCCCCCGGCGCACCTTCTCCCAGAGCACGAACCGTTCCCCGGGGGGTAGCGAGGAGTGGAGCACCGCGATGCGGCTGCCGAAGCGCGCCGCAAGCTCCCCAGCGAGCTTGGGCGTGAGGCCGATTTCCGGCACGAGCACCAGCGCTTGCCCGCCACCGGCCACCACCTCCTGGCAGGCCCGGAGGTACACCTCGGTTTTGCCGGAGCCCGTCACCCCCAGGAGCAGGAACGCCTGGAAGCTACCCGCCCCCAAGGCCTGGCGCACCGCTTCCAACGCCCGCTCCTGGGCGGGGGAAAGGTGCTCCGGAGGGGGGGAAGGGGGCAGCTCCCACCGCCGGAGCACGGGCTTGGCCAGCTGCGGGAAGCGGCGCACCAGCCCCTTTTTCACCAACGCGTCGGCCACCGCCCGGGAAAACCCCAGCTCCGCCAGGAGCTGCGCCTCCACCGCCATCCCGCCCCGCTCGCGCAGCGCCGCCAGCAGCGCTTGCTGTTTTTCCGAAAGCACCGCCTTCGCGGTGGGCTCCACCAGCGCCAGCGCGGTCACCACCCTCCCTGCTTCTTTGGCGGGGCGGGGTCGCACCACGCGCACCGCCCCCCGGGCCTCCAGCTCCGCCAAAAGCTGTGGGAGCTCCTGGCGGGAAAAACCCAAAGCGGGCAACGAGGAGAGCAAAACCCGCCTTTTGCGCAGCAAAAGCTCCACGAGCGCCCGCTCCCGCGAGGAAAGCGCCGGGAGCAGCTCCACGCCCCGGGGCCCCAAAGCCACAGCTTCTGGCGGAAGCTGCAGCAGCTTGGGTGGCAAGGCGCTGCGAGCCACGAGCCCCACCGGGCAGGCGTAGTAGTCCGCGGCAAAGCACACCAAGCGCAACAGGTGCTCTGGAAGCACCGGCTCCAGGTCCAACACCTCGCCGATGGGCAAAGTCTTCTCCTCGGGGATTCCAGGGTCGGCCACGGTCTCGAGCACCAAGCCCACCCGCAAGCGCTGCTTCAGCGGCACCGTGACGCGCACCCCAGGCCGCACCTCCCGGAGCAGCGGATCGGGGATGCGGTAGCTGAGCGCTTCGGGAACCGCCAGCGGCAGGAGCACCCTGGCAAACACCGCTGGATGATACACTCGCGCCGTGGAGGACCAGGCGCTCCTCGCCCAGTTCCGGCAAACCGTGGCGCGACTGCGCCAGGGACCCGCTCCCCGGGGGGAGGAGTTCGAGCTTTGCCGGGAAGTGCTGGCGGCAGCACCGATGACCCCCGAGGCAGCGGAGGCGCTCCGCTTGCTGCTGGAGGGGGCCATGGCGGACGCTGCCACCTCCATCGCCGACGCCCAGGTCATCATGCAGCTCCTCAAGGCGCTGGACCGGGGCCAGGTCACCCCTCAGGAGCTCTTGCCATGACCGCCTCGCCCCGCGAGCAGCTCCTGGAGCGGGACTCCGTGTGCCGCATGCTTAGGTTTAGCACCCCGTTCCCTATCAGGCTGGCGCGGCCTGGGGCGTGCCGCGCCCGGATTGGACTTCTGTTGCGGGGGGCCGGCCACGCTCCCCCTCCCTCCCGTGGCCTCTGCCCCCCGAACCCCCACGCCGGCGCCAGCAAAGCTGGTCGCCGGCTCCGGGCAAGGCGCGCGCCAGCGGGTCGGGGGCAAAGCGGTCGAGAACGCGATGCTGGGTCGGGGGCGGGGAGCATGAGCGTGCCTCCGGCTTTGCCGGGGCACGCGTGGGGGCGCGGGGGGCCAAGCCGCCCGCGGCTGGGTGGGTGGGTGCGGGCGTGCCCCCCGCGAGGCAGGCTCCGAACCCGCGAAGCGCAACGCAGCCCCAGGTCCGGGACTGGCGCGGCCAGGGAGGGAGGGCGGGCGGATACGCCCCAGGCCCGCGGGGCGAAAGGCCACGCAGTGGCCGGCTCCTGCGGCGAGCGGCGGTTGCGAAGCCTGTTCGCAAGCCCGACGCGAGCCGCAGGAGAAGCGGCGCAAGGCGCCGCCTCGCCCCGCGAGCCAAGCAGTGAGGGCCTAACAGCAGGAAACGGCGAGGAACCTTCTCGCCTGAGCATCCGCGCCATTGCCGAAGCCGGGCACATCAGTGTGCCCCGGGGGGGAGTTTTTCCCCGGCCGGCACCGGGAACACAAGCCAGTTTTCCTCCGGCGTGATCGGGCAACGGCCGGTAAGACCGAACGCGCAGTCAGGGTTGTAGGCCCTGTTGAAGTTCAGCTCCACGATCCCCGAGGCCAGCCGCTCCACCTCCAGGTACCGTCCGGACCCGTAGGTTTCCTTCCCCGCCAAGGCGTCCCGGAAAGGCAGGAACAGGTGATCCGGGTAGCGCTCGCGGATATCGTCCAGCTGGTACACCGCAAGCGTGGCGGTGCCGGTGGGCAAGCGCACGGTCACCCGCCCCACCCGGTGGGCGGGGCGGAGCGTGCCATCCGAGGCGGCGATACGCAGCGGCTCGGGGGGAACCACCGGCCGCAGCGCCGCCCGCACCACGTAAGCAGGGTCGTAAGGGAAGTAGGGGATCCCCGGGAACTTTGCCGCGAGCTCCTTCGGCAGCGCCTCGCGGATCGCCGCCTCCCGCCCCTCCCGGAAGCGCCGCTCCCCTTCGGGCAGAGGGGCCGAGCAAGCGAGAACGCCCAGAACCCACAGGGAAACCAGGGCAGGCACGCCAGGTCGCATACCGCGCTCAGAACAGCACGTGCTTGAGGAAGAACTCGTCGGGGGTGATCTTGCCTTCGGCGAGCTCCGCCGCTTCCTCGGCGGCGATGCGGAAAAGCCCAGCCTCCCGACCGGTTTCGTCCAAAAGCCGCAGCTCCACCCGCTCCGGTGCCCGCTGCGGCGCCGACTGCTTCAGCAGGTGATAGGTCATGCACACCGCTTCCAAGGCTTTCGGGACCTCCTTCTCGTTCACCCGCACCTCCACGTAGAGGTACTGGGGCTCGGTCCCCTGGCTGGTGCGGTAGAGGTAGAGGTGATAGCGCTCCAGCCCCTCCTGGAACGCTCGGTCCACCCCCTTATCAGCGAACGGCTTGTCCCGGAGCGTGATCCCCGGGGTGGGTGTGGGGCGCGCCGCCTCCCCGGTGGGTTTGGCAATGTCCCCCCGCAGCTTGCCCAGGGTGGTCATGGCCGGGGTGGGGGTGGGGGTGGGAGGCGGCGGCCCTTCCTCCCCCAGGGCCAGAAGCTCCGCGTCCCCCAGCCCCATGCTGTTGATCTTCTCGGTTTTTTCCAGGTTGATTTGCTCCAGGGGGAGCGACACCACCGCTCCGTTTTTCAGCGTGACGATGGCGAGCTTCCCCTTCACCTGGTACTTTTCCCGGGCCACCACCCGTTTGCCGTTCTTCAGGTACACCACGTAAACCGCGTGCACCGCGCTCGCACCCAGCACCGAAAGCGCCACCACCAGGGCAAGTCGTTTCACGTTGACAACCTCCTCGTCTTCGCTAGTATAACGAGCAGTTGGGGGGATTGCCATGCTCATCGTCATGACCGTCAACGCCACCCCGGAGGAGGTGGAGCAGGTCAAAAGGCAAGTGGAAGCGCTGGGGCTCACGCCCCACGCGATCCCCGGTGCCCAGCGGGTGGCCATCGGCGTCACCGGCAACCGGGACGCGGTGGATCCTTCGCTGTTCGAGAGCCTCCCCGGGGTTTTGGAGGTGATCCCGGTCTCCCACCCCTACAAGCTGGTGAGCCGGGAGGTGAAGCCCGAAGACACGGTGGTTTGGGTGGGAGGGGTGCCGGTGGGCGGGGGGCACTTCGCGGTGATGGCCGGACCTTGCTCGGTGGAAGGGCCGGAGCAAACGCTGGCCATCGCCCAAGCGGTGAAGAAGGCCGGGGCGCAGATCCTCCGCGGCGGGGCGTTCAAGCCGCGCACCTCCCCGTACACCTTCCAAGGGCTGGGGGAGCCTGGGCTTGCGATCCTCAGGGACGTGAGCCGCGAGGTGGGGATGCCCACGGTTTCCGAGGCTTTGGACGAGCGCTCACTGGAGCTGGTGGTGGAGTACTGCGACATGATCCAGATCGGCGCCCGCAACATGCAGAACTACTCGCTGCTGCGCCAAGCGGGGAAAGCCCGCAAGCCGGTGCTGCTCAAGCGGGGCATGGCGGCCACCGTGGAGGAGCTGTTGATGGCCGCGGAGTACCTTCTAGCCGAGGGGAACTACCAGGTGGTGCTCTGCGAGCGGGGGATCCGCACCTTCACCGACCACACCCGCAACACCTTGGACCTCGCCGCGGTGGTGGCGGTGCAGCGCCTTTCCCACCTGCCGATCATCGTGGACCCCTCCCACGGCACCGGCAAGCGCCACAAGGTGCTGCCCCTGGCTCGGGCCGCGGCCGCAGTGGGGGCGGATGGGCTGATGATCGAGGTGCACCACAACCCCGCCCAGGCGCTCTCGGACCGGGCGCAAGCCATCGTCCCCGAGGAGCTGGCCCAGCTCATGAACCAGCTGCCGCTGCTGCTGCCGCTCATCGGCCGCCACCTGGCCCCGGCCCGCAGCGCCGCTGCTGCCTCCTGAGGGTGCCGGTGCTCCTCGCTTTTCCGCTTTTGGCCTCCGCCCTGGCGGTGATGCCCCTTTCTGAGGTGCGTCCCGGGCAGCAGGGGGTTTGCATCACCGAGTGGAGCGGTGGCGCGAGGATCCAAATCCCGGTGGAGGTGGTGGGCAGGCTGGATGCCACGAGCCCTGGGGATCAGGCGGTGTTGGTGCGGCTTTTGGACCAGCGCTTCGCCGATGCCGGGGTGGTGGCGGGGATGAGCGGCTCGCCGGTGTACGTGGACGGCAAGCTGCTGGGGGCGGTGGCGTTCGGCTGGACCTTCGCCCGGGAGGCGCTGGCCGGGGTGACCCCCTTCGAAAGCATGGCGGCGATCCCCCGGGGGAGCTCGACCCCCGCG
>Ga0209162_1000521_pt1 | contig 41896 bp, 28 predicted proteins | sample YNPNPMetaG_FD_187121 | JGI IMG/M metagenome (GOLD analysis project Ga0209162, IMG submission 187121) | Anoxygenic and chlorotrophic microbial mat microbial communities from Yellowstone National Park, USA - YNP NP MetaG (SPAdes) (version 2) ...
GCCACGGCCCCCGCTGCCGTTACGGGCGCAGCGCCGCTGCGCCCCTACGTCGCCCTGCCGCCCTCTCGCCTCTCACCTCTTGCCCCTCTCGCCTCTTGCCTCTTGCCCCTCTCGCCTCTTGCCTCTCGCCCCTTGACGGTGCGATGCAACGTTGCTACGGGCGACGTTCAACCTTCCAACCTTCAACCCCTCGCGCATCCCCTCTCGCCTCTCGCCTCTTGCCTCGCACGTAATCGTGCTACGAAGCCTTCAACGGATCGGAAACCGGTATCCCCCAGGATCGCAATTCGGCGACAACCGATGCTACCAGGGTGTCGAGGTTCGCCAGCACCGGTTCCGAGAGGTCCAACCCTGGTTCCAGGATCAGCGGTTCCATTCCCCACAAGACAACGCGCGGCGGCGTCTGCCCGCGTAACGCCATAACTGCCAGGAGTTCCTGCAAGCCTACCTGGTGCATCGACGTTTTGAGCGCCAGCGTCTGCGGAATCTGTTCGTTCGCCAGTCGAACGAGTGAACCGGGTGGCGCGCCAGCGTTCACTGCATCGATGATCAGGAGGTCGGTGACTCCTTCCAGGTACGGGAGCAAATCCAATCCCAGCGTTCCACCGTCGAGCACCGTGACGTTATCCGGCAGACGGTAGCGCTGTGCCAGGTGTTCGCATGCACGCACCCCTAATCCCTCGTCGCGCATGATGATGTTGCCCAGCCCCAGAACCAGCGTCTTGCCGTTCGACCTCATCCCTCGCCGCCTTTCGCCCCGATGCTCTGCGCCTGGGTCCCTGGATTCGCAACCTTCAGTGCATGATTGTTGCGTTTCCCGTTCCGCGCAACAACCTGCTCGATCCAGTCTGGCTGCTGATTCCTGGGCAGGAACTTATAGCCGCTGAAGATGCTCGACATCAAGCCATTTCCCTCTTCCATGTCGATCAGCCAGGCTGCATACACATGGTGCACCACGAATGCGAGAATGAGGTACATAATGATATGATGAGCGAGGCGCAGGGTCTGAAGCGATACCAGTGATGTCACCCAATCGGTGAGCGTGTACCAGATGCTTGCGGGGTGCAACTGACCATAGATAGTAAAGCCGGTGAACACGCTCAAGCCGTACAGCAGAACAATAATCATGTAGGACGTGCCCGCCAGCGCGTTGTGACCGGCAACCTCTGGCGGATTGCGCCGCAGGAAAAAGTAGTACTGCACGGCGTGCCACATGTTTCTGCGCCCTTCCGCCGTGAGAAACGGGAACAGCCCGCGCCAGCTTGCCCACTGATTACCGACAAATGCCCAGTAGGTGCGCAGAATCAGGCTCGCCACGAAGATGTAAGCGAACGCAAAATGGATGAACCGCATCGTTCCCATGAAGTAGACGCCCCACGGTTCGCGCGTGCTCACGAAGATGTACGGGTTGGCAATGTAATAGCCGCTGAAGCAGAGCATGACGATGCTCACCACATTCACCCAGTGCGTCAGGCGAACCGGGACCTCCCAGACATACACACGTCGTCGCATCGCACACCTCACTGCACCTTGACGCGGGTAATCTCAACGCCCCGGGCATCCACAAGATGAACCGCGCATGCCATGCACGGGTCGAATGAATGGATAGTGCGCAAAATTTCGATCGGTTGCTCCGGATCGGCGACCGGCGTGTCGATCAGCGCCGCCTCATACGGTCCGCGCACATCGCGCGCGTCACGCGGCGAGCCGTTCCAGGTTGTGGGAACAACCGCCTGATAGTTGACGATCCTGCCATCCCTGATCCGCACCCAGTGACCGAGCGATCCACGCGGCGCCTCCATCGATCCCCAACCAACCGCCTCCTGGGGCCAGTTCGCCGGACTCCACTTTGTGCTGTTGTGAATCGCCAGATTGCCAGACGCCATGTTTGCCGCCAGTTCGTCGATCCATTGTGGCAACAGTTCGGCGATCAGCGCCGTTTCAATCGCCCGCGCCGCTGTGCGTCCCAGCGTTGAAAAGAGCGCCGCAGGACCCACGCCCAACTGTGTGAGTACGGCGTTGACCAGTTCCTGAATACGCTGCTGACCGGCAGCATACCCGACAAGCATACGGGCAAGCGGTCCGACCTCCATTGGTTGATCATCGTAGCGCGGCGTTTTGAGCCAGGAATACTTGCTGTCGGTGTTGAGCCATTCATACGGCGGTTGAGGACCGGTGTAGTTGGGGATCGTTTCGCCTTTCCAGGGATGCAATGCCTGTTGATCGCCTTCACTATAGCGGAACCAGGAATGGGCGACATACTCGGTCACTTTTTCGTGACTCATCGGCAGCGGTTTCTCGTCGATGTTCTTGTTGAGAATGACGCCGCGCGGCAACCAGTAACTGGCGACATTGCCATCTTTTGCCGCCGGGAAATCACCGTAGGAGAGATAATTGCCCACGCCGGCGCCAACTCCCGCCCATTCTTTGTAAAACGACGCAATGGCAAGAATATCGGGGAGATAGACCTGGTTGACAAACGTGCGCGCATTCTCCGCCAGCGTCTTCAACTGCGCGATGCGAATGGTGTTGATCGCCTGCTGTGCGTTCGGATCGAGCGGCGTCGCCATCCCGCCGACGAGATATGTCTGCGGATGGGGATTCTTCCCGCCCAGAATGGCATGAATCCTGATGACGTCCTTTTGCCACTCCAGCGCCTCCAGGTAGTGCGCTACCGCCATAAGATTGGCTTCGGGCGGCAGTGCATACGCCGGATGCCCCCAGTATGCGTTGCCGAATATGCCCAATTGTCCGCTGTCTACGAATTTTTGCAGGCGCTCCTGCGTCGTCTTGAAATAGGCTGGCGTCGATTTGGGCCAGTCGGAAATGCTCTGCGCCAGTTCTGATGTTTTAACCGGATCGGCTTTGAGCGCGCTGACGATATCGACCCAATCTAACGCATGCAGGTGATAAAAATGGATGACGTGGTCCTGCACGTACTGCGCGCCAGCAATGATATTGCGCACAAGCCGGGCATTGTCGGGAATCTGAATATCCAGCGCATTCTCGACGGCGCGCACCGACGCGAGCGCATGAACGGTGGTGCAGACGCCGCAGATACGCTGTGCGAAAACCCAAGCATCGCGCGGATCACGCCCGCGCAGCACGATCTCCATCCCACGGAACATGGTCGAACTGCTCCAGGCGTCAACCACACGCCCCCCCTCAATCTGCGCTTCGATACGCAGATGCCCTTCGATACGGGTGATCGGATCGATGGCAATCTTTGCCATAGCGCTTCCTCCGCTCTTTGTTCGACATATCACGACGTGGAAGGTCGGTCTCCGTCAACGTCCGCGCTTTTCTCCGGCGTGATGGCTTTCTCTGCTTCGCCAGCCGACGCCTCCGCCTGTCTGACAGGACCCGCGATCTGCCCTACCACCTGAGTGACGCGCTCTGCCGCTTCCACCAGCACCGTATCGCCATCGTGCGTTGCGATCGGATGGCGACGCGCCCGGATCGCGCTTGCAACGCCATGAATCGCACCGGCTGCGGCCACTGCGCCAACTGCGATTGCACCCAGCGTGTCGGCAGTCACCTCGACGCCGAATCCCTCAACATTTGGCAGACGCTCGTAGAATGGCGACATGGTGTCCCAGAAACGCGGCGACATACATCCAACGCACCCATGCCCAGCACCAATGGGCCAGTAGGAGGTTCCGTTCCATCCAACCGCCGGACAGTTCGAGTAGGTTTGCGGACCTTTGCACCCCATTTTGTACAGACACCAGCCCAGACGGTGTCCTTCGTCGCCCCAGCGCTCGACGAAGCGCCCGGAGTCGAAGTGTCCGCGTCGCTCACAGTTGTTGTGGATGAGTTGCCCGTAGGCAAAGAAGGGACGTCCCTGTTCGTCGGTTGCTGGCAGTTGTTTGAAGGTCAGATAGTGGACGATGATGGCCGTCAGGTTGATGACATTCATCGGGCAACCAGGCAGATTGATCAGGTTCTTGAGACCGGGAACCGCCTGACGGACGCCAACTGCACCGGTCGGATTGGGGCTTGCAGCGGGCCAACCGCCATCCCACGCACACGCCCCAACGGCAATTGTTGCCAGCGCATTCGAGCACACCCGCTGCGCAATGCTCAACGCCGTCCGCCCGGCGATGGTGCAATACACGCCGCCGTTGGCAGTTGGTATCGACCCTTCGACAATTGCAAGGTACTGACCGGGATAGTGTTCCAGCACCATGTCGAGCGAATGCTCGGCGCGATGACCGGCCGGCGCCATGATCGTCTCGTGGTACTCCAGGCTGATCTGCTCCAGCACAATGTCGGCCACGCCGGGCGAATCGGCGCGCAAAAAGGATTCGGTATTGCCAGCACAGTCCTGAAACTCCAACCAGACAACCGGTAAACGTTCCGCCGTGTTCAACGCTTTCGCAATGCGGGGGGTAAAGGTGGCGGGTAGCGCGAGCGTTGCGCTCATGGCAGCGCAAAACTTGAGAAATTGACGACGTGAAACGCCGCGTGCCGCCAGACGTTCTTCCAACGACAATGGTCGAGCAGGCATACGAGGACCTCCCCGGCTCGGAGAACTGATTGCGCTACGATAAAGATAAAGATGGACCGTGGTTCGGAATGGTACGGAGGGAAGTGCGTTGTGGCTACGAGTATAGCGGTGATGTGGACATTTTGTGTGGCGGTTCGGCTACAAAAGGTTAACGGGGAGTAACCGGCACTGACAAAGCCGGGCTACTACGCCGTTGCCACACTTCTCGTTTCACATCCGATGATGAGACCATCGCGCAAATGATAGATGGTTGTGGCAAATTCGGTCACTGCCGGATCGTGAGTTGCCATGATCAGTGTCACCCCTTCCTGTTCGCAGAGGGTGCGGAGCATTGTCAGCACCCGTCGCCCGGTGCGACTGTCGAGATCGCCGGTTGGTTCGTCAGCCAGGATGATCTGCGGATAGGTGACCAGCGCTCGTGCCAGGGCGACGCGCTGCTGTTGACCGCCACTCAACTCGTAGGGGCGATGATCCGCCCAATCGGTCAGACCGACGGCTGCCAGTACGCGGCGCACACGCGCATTCCATCTCTGCCGTGGTGTTCGTCCTGCCAGGCGCAACGCCATCTCGACATTCTCAAAAGCGGAAGCGGTTGGCAACAACGCGAAACTCTGAAACACGAAGCCGATCTGTCGCCGCAGGCTGGCAAGTTCGTCGGCGCGCATCTGATCAACGCGCCGCCCTGCGACGATCACGCTCCCGCTCGTCGGTCGATCCAGACCGCCAATGATGTTCAGCAGCGTTGTTTTGCCGCTGCCGCTCGGACCCATGAGTGCAACAAATGCGCCCCGTTCAACGGCAAGATCGACGCCGCGCAGGGCGTGGACGGCGCGTGCGCCTGTGCCAAATACGCGCGTGACCCCTGCGACGGTAATGAGTGATTCGGGTGTCGCAGGTGCGGCGACGTCAATCGAACCCTGGTCCTCGTACAGGTAGTGGTGATGATCCCCCGATGGCTCCTCGGCTGGAATGGCGATGCGGTCGTCCTCCACCGGACGAATGAGCACTCCGCCATCGACGAGTTCGACGCGCGCGCGCCGCCCGATCCCGGCAAGTGCGCGCTGATCGCCGGGGATTTGCAGACGACCGGCGCGATCAACGACGACGAGTTCTTCGGCGGCGCGCGCGCGCGCAGTACGACCGGATATTGCCGCTGTGTCACTACCCGGCGTGCTCCCGTTATCGCGGCGCGTCTCGGTGCTGGTGCGCCCGTCGCGGATGGCGATGACCCGATCCGCCTGCTCCGCTACCCGCGGATCGTGCGTGACCAGCACGATCGTCAGCCCATAGCGTGTGCGCAGATCGCGGAGCAGCGTCAGCACCCGTTGGGCGGTTTCCCAGTCTACTTCACCGGTCGGTTCGTCGCCAAGCAGGATACGCGGTCGGTTCGCCAGTGCACACGCCAGGGCGACGCGCTGTTGCTGACCACCCGACAGTTGCGTGACCGGGGTCGAAGCTTTGTCCGCGATTCCAACCGCTTCCAGCAACTCATCCGCCCACGCGCGTCGCTCGCGTCCGCCACGGCCCGCAAAGGTCATCAAGAGTTCGATATTCTCGCGCGCGCTCAGATATGGCAGCAGGTTGCGCGTCGTCTGCTGCCAGATAAACCCGACCCGATCACGCCGGTAGGCGCTCAACCCGGTTGGCGTCAGTGTGGTCAGGTCAAGCCCATCGACCACCAGTTGCCCGGCGGAAGGACGATCCAGCCCGCCGATGAGACTGAGCAAGGTGGATTTCCCTGAGCCGGAAGGACCAACCAGCGCCAGAAACTCGCCCCGCGCCACTTCCAGGTCCAGCCCCTGGAGCGCCACCACCTCAAGTTCGGCGACTTTGTAAATCTTGACCAGACCACTGGCGTGGATGATGTGATCGACTTGGTTCATTGTTCTGTCGTTTGATCCTCAACGTTGAACGTTGAACGTTGAACGTTCAACGCCCTACGTTCAACCTGCACCCTCAATTCACATCACCCAGTTTCACTGCCTGGAACAACCGGATACGCACCAGTGCAACGCCGAGCGCCAGCAGCGCGAATGCCAGCGTCACTCCAAAAGCGGCGTAGATGCCGGTCATGCTTTCCCACGCCAGTCGCGGCGGATACGCTGGTACGCCAGGATACGGACCCACACCAACCTGCATAGAAGGCACGATCAGCAACGCTGCCACTGCGCCAATTCCGCTTCCGGTCGCCAGACCGGCGCCGATCAGCAGCAGTTGTTCCAGCACAAGCGCCACTGCAACGCCGAAGCCGCTCAGGCCAAGCGCCCGCAGCATGCCCAACTCGATTGCCCGTCGCCGCGCCGTAATGAATCCGGCGACCAGAAATCCGAGCAGGGTGAGCGTGCCTGCCGTCAGAAAGCCGATAGTCAGCACGCCAAACAACCCCTGCCGCTGTGGACGCGCCTGTTCACGGGCGATGAGCGTCGCTGCATCGAGCGTGTCGATCACCGGGATGCCCAATCTGCGTACACTGGAAACCACCTCGTCAATCGGAAGCAGCGGATCACGCGTGATCCAGACATCATATGGGTACTGTCCGCCCATTTCATCAAAGATGTAGTTCAGGTTGACGACAACGATTGGGCCATCCTGCGGGTAGAAACCGGGCCAGAGATCGATGGCGGCAACAATGCGGAAACGCACCTCGCGCTGGTCACCATAGATGCGCAGTGTGGCAGGGAGCGCATCCCCAACCTGCAACCCGTTGCCCAGCAGGTCGCGGCTGACCAGTGCGCCATCGGGATGGCGCGCCAGCAGGTTCATCAACCCGCCGAGTGACTCGCCGCCGCCCCAGGCGCGATCAAACCGTGTGATCACGTTGGGGAAATCGCTGCGGTCGATCCCGACCAGTTGCACCTGCCGGTTGCCAGCGCCGATATTCACGACAGCATCGTAGCGACCGACACGCGCCGCCGCACGCACGCCCGGCGCCTGGAGATGCTCGCTCACCGGCACAAAGAGAAAGCGTGCTTCCTCCCGAATGTCGCGCCGTGGCTGCTGCGGTTGTCCGCCCGGTTGACCGGGTCGGACGCGCTCAGTGCTCTCACCAGTCTCGAAGAGTTGCGTCATTGCACCGACCTGATAGGTCAGTTCGGTGCGCATCGCGCCATCGAACGCATCAGCCATGGTCGAACTGTACATCGCCAGGCTGAGCGTCAGAATGAGGAGCAGCAAGGCGCCACGGTAATTGTCGGTCTGTCGCGCCAGTGCGCGCAGGGTCACCAGCGGCGCCACCCATGCAGGAATGGTTGCCAGTCGCGCCAGCGCCTCAAGCACAAGCGGAATGAGACGAAGCGCCAGCAACCCAAGCGTAAAACAGATCAGTGCAGGTGTCAGCACCAGCAGCGGGTTACTGAATGGATCGGCGCTTCCCTGAAACAAACCACCGCCGGTTTGCAACTGATAGACGCCGTATGCCGCAGGAACGAGCAGGAACAGATCGAGATAGGCGCGCTGCCAGAAGGGGGGACGCACAGCACGCGCCGCCTGTTGCTGTTCGTCCACCAGCGTGCGACGCGTTGCCGCCAGCGCCGGAATCAGCGCCGCCACAACGGTTATCGCCAGGACAGCCAGGGCGAACGTCAGACTCTGCGCTCCTGGCGCCAGTGGCACGCTGACGCCCGAGAAATCCACGTCGAGAAACGAACGCACCCGACTCATCACGGCGGCAAACACCAATCCCAGTGGCAATCCGGTTGCCAGCGCCGCCGCACCGATAATGAACCATTCGACCAGATACATCCCCAGGATCTGGACGCTCCTGACACCGCGCGACTTGAGCAGGGCGATTTCGCTGGACTGTCGCCGCACGATCAACGCCGCGATCAATGCCGCAAAGTAGAGGGTAAGCGCCAGAATCGGCGTACTGAACACGAACAGTTGCGTCGTTAACGTGGAGACGCGCGACTGATACCGCTGCAACACCTCTGCCGGTCCCTGCTCGAGACGTGAGCCGGGGAGAATGCCAGCAACACGAGCGCGAACCGTTTCAATCCGGCTCAACAAGGGGGTTGCCTGCACTCCTGTCATCCCTTCGCTGCCCAACCGCACGAACCAGATTGCCTGATCGACGTCGTTGCGCAGCGCTTCGGCGACAGAACCAGTGAAACTCTCTTCCGCTACGAGGAGAACATCACTGAGCGTCTGAGGTGGGAAGAACCACGCCGGATCATTCTGATTGATCGGTTCCCAGATCGCAGCCACCCGCGCCTGCAAGGTCGCCGGGCGCGTTCCGCTTGCAACGATCGTCAGTGCATCGCCAACATTCAACCCGACTTCATCAGCAAATGCGCGCGAGATCATGACGTCCAGCGCCGCAGCATTCCCCACCGGTTGCGGCATTCGCCCATCGACGATGCGGAACCGATCATCGAGACCGCTGATAAAACCGAGCGGTACGTTTTTGAGGAAGATGGTTTCGCCTCCAGAGGCAAGAAACAGACGCAGCGGCGCGGTACGGACATGGCGCGCAAAACTGTTGATCGGCAGATCGAGACCGGGTATCCCCTCACGGCGCAGATAGTCGTCGGCTGGTGCAACCCGTTCCCATTCCAGCGGCGTGTTCCATGCACCGACATAGCGGAACAGCAGCGCAAACGGCGACCGCCCCGCACGTTCCTCCTGCTGCCGGATTTCATCCCGCAACAGGCGCAGATTGGCGGCCTCGGCGTATGACGGAATGGCGGATGCCAGTGCGACAGCAGTGACGGCTGCCAGCCATGCGCACAACGTCAGTCCAAAGTTGGAGCGCAGACGCTTAAGCGCAGCAGTAAGCACAGAGAGAGTTGCCAGTATCAGGCGCATACCTACGATCCGACCACAATATCGCCTTCGTTCAGTCCCTCGAGGATTTCGACGCGCTCTTCGGTTTCGATGCCGACCCGCACGGTGACACGGCGTTCACGCTCCCCTTCACGCACAATGACGAAACGACGACCCTCAAACGAGCGAATGGCTTCCGGCGGCAACCAGAGCGCATTTTCCTTCCGCTCCAGCACGATGCTGACCCGCGCAACCGTGACGCCAGCCTCGAACTGCTGACCACGGGCATCCACTACCTGGAAGCGCGTGGTCTCATCACGATCCTGCACCGCGCCGCTTCCGCCGGATCCGTAGGGCGCCGGCATACGACGAATAACGCCGGGGATCGCCAGATCAGGGCGCGACAGCAGGCGAATCTCAACACTCTGCCCTTCCGACAACAGGCGCATCTGTTGCGGGCTGAGATTCGCCGCAAACTCCAGGTTCGACGGATCGGCGATCTCGATAACCGGCTCAAATGCGGTAACGGCTACACCCGGCTCGATAGCGACTGCCAGAACCGTGCCGTCCTGTGGCGCAATCACCCGCCCGTCATCGACGCGGCGGCGCGCCTTTTCCAGCGCGCGCTCAGCATTCTCCACTGCGCGGATTGCGCTGTTGAGCGTTTCGCTCCGGGCTTCCTCCAGTGCAATCTGAGCCTGCTCAAGCGCGCGCTGTGCGTCTTCGATCACTTTGTTCCGCCCTTGCAGCAGCGTATCGATTGCACGCTGCGCTTCCTCCACCTTCTTCTCCGCCTCACGCACCCGAACCACCTCGTCCTCGAACGCACGATCACGGGCACGCTGCGCCTGCTCCAGGTTGCGCTCAGCGTCGCGCAGTGCGCGCTCTGCCTGCGTCAACTTATCGCGGTACTCTTCTTTCTGTTTGTCGGTCAGGCGATTGGGCGCCAGCACACCTGCTTCGTTCTTGATGAACGGGTTGTCGGGATCGGTGCCATAGCGCTGCACCCAGTCCCAGTTCCAGTATGCGACGCTGTACGCTTTCTGTGTGTCCGACAGTGCTTCGGCGCTGTCACGCAGCGCTTCCTCAGCCGACGTTTTCGCCCACGATGCGTCATCACGCGCATTGCGCAGATCGCGCTGCGCGGTGTCCAGTCGCTCCTGCAACTCTTTGAGGATGTCGGCTTCGCCGCCGGGCAGCAACCGCTCCAGATCACGCCGTGCGCGCTCGACGTCGAGTTCGCGCTCCTTGATCCGCTTCTCCCGTGTCAGACGGGCGCTCTCCAGGTCACGCCGCGCCTGCGTCAGATCGTCCTCGGCGCGCCGGAGTTCATCAAGAGCTTCCTCCTGCTGCAACTCCGCCAGCACATCTCCCGCTTTCACTACATCGCCGCGACTGACGGATACGATGTTCACGCGACCATCGCGGCGAAATGCCAGGCGCACCATATCCACCGGCGTGGCGCGCGCCGTAATCGTGAAGACGCGCTCAATGACACCACGCTGGACGGTATACGTCGGTCGTTCGAGCGCCGGGTCGGGCGGCAATGGAGTTGGAGTCGGCGGCTCCTGCGCCGCCTGGGTTGCGCTGCACGCGGTGAGCAGCAGTGCCAGGATCAGTCCGATCCAGGGTATCATTTTTCGCATACAGGCAAGCAATCCAGTTGACTATCGTGAGCGATGCGCCCATCCTGCCCGCATGTCGGAGTCTGGGCGCAAGGCAGGAGTACTCCGACATTCAAGCAGAGCGTATGCGCCCTCATCCATCTCAGGAATCGACGTCGCCGCAAAAACGCACCGCTGAGACGCTGAGCGCGCAGAGCACGCCAAAAACGAAGCGTGGTGCGACGCGCAGCGAAGCATACGTCTGATCCAGACAATAGATGTTCTCTGCGAACGCCGCGCCTCTGCGGTGACATGCCCTTTTTGCAGGAGGCTCATTATACTATTATGGCGCATACCCGGCTGGTCGGATGGGCATCTCTTCTTCGTCAATATTGTACCCGTTGTAGTCGGGGTCAACCTCTTTCGCACATTGCGCTGCCTTGGCGCCGTCACGGTTCATGCATTCGGCGAATGCCGTGGCGAACCGCTGCGCAGTGGCGAGTTCCTGTTCGAGATTCGCCCCCTTTTCCAGCGTGTTGCTTAGCGCCTGGAAGAGCCAGTACGGGTCGGAATTGGGGCTGTAGATCGCATTCGCGCTGCTTGCGACCGTCGTGCGCACCGGTACTGCCAGCGCTGCGCGGAACGCCTCGAACATCGCCGTGCGCTCCGGCGGAACCTGTTTCAGGAACGCCTCCGATTGCGCAATCGAACGACGGGCAGGCATATCACCGTACATCACCGTCACATCCCCGGAGAGGAACTTGATCCACTCCCAGCACGCCTGCGCCTGTTGCGTGCTCGCCGAGATGAACAGACCACGCGCAAACACGTCGTTGGGCGACAATCCCGCTTTGCCCACCGGCAATGGCGCTATCCGGATGTCACGTTCGACCGGACTCAACGGTGCAGCCGTCGGCGCCGGTCCTCCTTCAGCTGGTATGAAGACGACGTTCTCATCAAATGTCTCGCCATACCCCAGCCACATCCCAACCCGCCCCGATTGCAGCAACTCGAAGGAACGATCATTGCCGCCGGGATCATCGCGCCGGTACTGAAACTTGAACGGCGGCGTCACCTTGTGGACGGCGCTCAGGTCGAGGTACCAGCGAATGGCCGCGACCGTTCGCGGGTCGGTGTAGTTGGGGCGCAGGTCTTTCCCCTCGCCGACCGTCAGGCTTGCGCCGAACTGACCGACGAAGAAGAGCAGATCGGCCTGCGGTCCGCCGAGGGGAATATAGCCCCACTGCCGCTGCTCGCCATCGCCTTTCGTCAACGCCTGCGCCGCCGCCAGAAAATCGTCCGGCGTCCAGTCGGCGCGCGGCGGTTGCAGCCCGGCGGCTTCGAACGCGGCGTGGTTGTACGAGAGCACGCGCATGCTGATCGCGTAGGGCAGTCCGTACAGGCGTCCGTCGTTGCTGTAATACGCCAGCGTTGCTGGCAGGAAATCATCGCGCGGGAAGGCGGGGTCGGCGTCGAGCAGCGGACGCAGGTCGAGCAGCGCCGGGTAATCGCCGCTCTGAAGCGGTCCGTTCCATGTGAAGCAGTCACTGGTCTGCGCCAGCGTCGCGGCAGTCGCCTGCGGCGTGTCCGGCGTCCACTCGAACGGTTGCAACTGTACAAAGATATCGGGGCGCTGTTCGCGAAAGGCGCGCGCAACCCGACGGATCTCAGCCGGATTGTAGCCGTACAGACTGAAGGTGATAGTTGTTGCGCCAACCGGCGCTTCCTGCGGCTCCGGCGTCGCCACCACCACCGGGTTGAGGTTGGGCTTTGGCGTCGGCGTCAGTTCCTGTTGGGCGATGGATTCCTGCATCTGACGCTGCGCTTCCGCCAGCGCCTCACGCACATTTGCCTTCGGATCGCTGAGCGCGGTCTGCATCGCCTGGCTCAACGCGCTCATAACGGCGAAACCCGACGGCGACTCCGGAGTCGGCTTGCTGTTCGCCAGCGTCCAGCGGTACGCCTCGGCGGTCTGCGGGTCGAGATTGCGCCAGAAGTCGGTCTGCTGCGCCACCGATTGCCGCGCCGGGATACGATTGATTGCGTCATATTCTTCCGGGCGCCAGGTCGGCTGGCGTGAGAGCCATTCGATCCAGCGCCAGGCGGCTTCCGGGTGGGCCGTGCCGCCGCTGATGATAAACCCTTCGCTGTACGTAAAGAACGGCATCAGTTCCGACGCCGGGAACGGGACGCGCCCCACCGGAAAATCCGGCGTCCATCGCGTGCCGTCGTCGTTGCTGATGTAGGTCATATCGCTCCAGATCGCCACGCGCCCTTCACGCACCCACTGTGCGGGGTCGTCGGCGGGACCGCTGCGACTGTATGGCTCGACCAGCACGCCGCGACGGTACAGATCGCGCAGGCGTTCAAGGACGGCGACATACTCCGGCGCGGTCAGATCGGTTTCTGTCGGCGCTGCGTTCAGCGCATCGATGCCTTGCGCGCTGAGCAACTCCAAAAGCGGCAATATGCCGCTGCTCGGCTCCATAAAGCCGTAGGTCAGAGTGGTTGCACCGCTGCGCTCAGTCAGTCGCTCGGCGGTCGCCAGCACCTCTTCCCACGTCCATCCGGGACGCGGCTCGGGCAGATCGGCGTTCTGGAACAGAGTGCGGTTGTAGACCATCAGCGGCGCCGAATGGTAGCGCGGCAGCGCCCAGACCCCGCCCTTCGCGGTATAGCGCTCAATGGTTCCGGGAAAGAAATCGTCGCGCTGAAAGGTCGCATCGGCGTCCATCAGCGGCTTCAGATCGAAGAGCAAAGGCGTGCCGAATGCTTCCTGGGTCACCGCAAATGATGGAGCAGTATCGGCAGCCGCCACAACCCGGCGCAACTGATCGAGCGGACCGGAAGGTGCGTTATTGCCAGGCTCGAACATCATGATATCTTCAAGTGATACGAGCACCACGTTGATGTCGGGATGTTCGGACATAAACCGCTCTGCCAGCGGTTGATAGACGCTGCGTTCATACTCCCATACCGCAAACGAGATTGTGACCTTCTCGTTCTGACCGGTTGACGGCGTTCCGCCCGGCGACACTGGCGTCGCAACGCCCGATGGCTGTGGCATGCCGCACGATGCCAGCAACACTGCCACAAGAACCAGGAGCCATATACGTCGCATATTTGTGCCTTTCACTTGCTGAATACCACGCCGCCGGGTGGAATAAGCGTGAGCGGTGGAGTTGCATTCCGTTCCTGAAGTCCTGGAGCAAGCGTGTGTGTGACTGCGACACCGAGCCGCTTGCGACGGCATCGGCTTCCCTGCACGGCGTTTCGTGATATATAGTATAGCCTTCGCCATGTCAACCCGCAATGACATGAGGCTGAGATTCGACTTGAAAGTTGAGAATTTATAGCAGTTCTCAGATACGTTGACCCTCGTCCAGGTCTGCCGTGTCGTGCAAGACGCCCGCGTCCAGCGGAGTGTAGACCGAAATTTATTTCGGTCACCGCGTGGGGTGCGCCATTCCCAGGAGTGTTCAACCTCGTCCAACAGGTTCAACCTTTGTGAGAACTGCTACAATCCGCCATATCGCACGAGCCGTTGGGCTAATGGAGATTGAGAATTTAATCCGGTATACGCCTCGTGCCGTGGGGCTGAAGCCCCCGGCTATGCGAGGCGAAGCCCGCCTGCGCGGGCTATACCGGATTATTTCTTCAAAGACCATAAGCCCTCGGCTATGCGCGGCAAAGCCCGCCTGCGCGGGTGAGAGCGGATTATTTACTCAAAGACCATCAGGTGCGCAGCGCCCCCGCGCCCCCTGTATGGACGCAGCGCTGCTGCGCCCCCGCGCCCCCTGTATGGACGCAGCGCTGCTGCGCCCCCCGTATGCGCCTCGTGCCGTCGGGGTAAACCCCTCGGCTATGCGGTGCGAAGCCCGCCTGCACGGTCTGTAGCGGATTATTTCTTCAAAGACCATACGCCCTCGGCTATGGAATGCGAAGCCCGCCTGCGCGGGCGAGAGGCAGTAGCGGAAGGCGCCTGCGTTCCTTCTCTCGTTTTGGGCTTCAGGACGCCCCAAACTCCCCCTTCTCCCACGAAGGGAGAAGGGGGTTGGGGGGGTGAGGGGCAAAAGTGCACAGGAATGCAGAAAACTGCTTACCCCTCTCAAGGACTCCACCCTTGAGAGGCATACCCGGCCGGTCGGATGGGCATCTCTCCCTGCTCGACATTGTACCCCTTGTAATCGGGGTCGACCTCTTTCGCGCATTGCGCCGCCTTTGCGCCGTCACGCTTCATGCATTCGGCGAATGCCGTGGCGAACCGCTGCGCAGTGGCGAGTTCCTGTTCGAGATTCGCCCCCTTCTCCAGCGTGTTGCTCAGCGCCTGGAAGAGCCAGTACGAGTCGTGAGAGGGACTGTAGATCGCATTCGCGCTGCCTGTGACCGTCGTGCGCACCGGCACAGCCAGCGCTGCGTCGAACGCATCGAGCATTCCTGCGCGCACCAGCGGAAACTGTTTCAGGAACGCCTCCGACTGCGCAATCGAACGGCGGGCAGGCATATTGCCGATCAACATCGTATACCCGTACATCATCGTCGCATCCCCGGAGAGGAACTTGATCCACTCCCAGCACGCCTGCGCCTGTTGTGTGTTCGCCGAGATGAACAGACCGAGCGCAAACACCTCGTCGGGGGGCAATCCCGCCTTGCCCACCGGCAACGGCGCAATCCGGATGTCACTGTCCGGCGGTATCTCGCCGCCACGCCCCAGCCACATCCCAACCCGCCCCGACTGAATCAATTCATAGGAACGATCTTTGCCGCCGGGATCATCACGCCGGTAGCGAAACTTGAACGGCGGCGTCACCTTGTGGACGGCGCTCAGGTCGAGGTACCAGCGAATGGCGGCGACCGTTCGCGGGTCGGTGTAGTTGGGGCGCAGGTCTTTCCCGTCGCCGACCGTCAGGCTTGTGCCGAACTGACCGACGAAAAAAAGCAGATCGGCCTGCGGGTCACCCAGGGGAATGTAGCCCCACTGCCGCTGCTCGCCATCGCCTTTCGTCAACGCCTGCGCCGCCGCCAGAAAATCGTCCGGCGTCCAGTCGGCGCGCGGCGGTTGCAGCCCGGCGGCTTCGAACGCGGCGTGGTTGTACGAGAGCACGCGCATGCCGATTATGTAGGGCAGCCCGTACAGGCGTCCGTCGTTGCTGTAGTACGCCAGCATCGCCGGCGGGAAATCATCGCGCGGGAAGGCGGGGTCGGCGTCGAGCAGCGGGCGCAGGTCGAGCAGCGCCGGGTAATCGCTGGTCTGGAGCGGTCTGCTCCAGGAGAAGCAATCGCTGGTCTGCGCCAGCGTCGCGGCGCTCACCTGCGGCGTGTCCGGGGTCCACTCGAACGGTTGCACCTGCACGAAGATGTCGGGGCGCTGTTCGCGAAAGGCGCGCGCAATCTGACGGAACGCAGACGAATCGTAGCCGTACATACTGAAGGTGATGGTTGTTGCGCCGACCGGCGCTTCCTGTGGCTTCGGCGTCGCCACCACCACCGGGTTGAGGTTGGGCTTGGGCGTCGGCGTGAGTTCCTGTCGGGCGATGGATTCCTGCATCTGACGCTGCGCTTCCGCCAGCGCCTGACGTACATTCGCCTTCGGGTCGCTGAGCGCGGTCTGCATCGCCTCGATCAACGCGCCTATAACGTTGGCCCTGAACAGCGCCTCCGGCACCGGCTTGCTGTTCGCCAGCGTCCAGCGGTACGCCTCGGCAGTCTGCGGGTCGAGATTGCGCCAGAAGTCGGTCTGCTGCGCCACCGATTGCCGCGCCGGAGTAAAACCGATAATCGCTTCATATTCCGGGCGCCAGGTTGGCTGGCGCGAGAGCCATTCGATCCAGCGCCAGGCGGCTTCCGGGTGGGCCGTGCCGCCGCTGATGATAAACACGTCGCTGAAGCTAGTAAAGAGCAGCGTCAGTTCCGACGCCGGGAACGGGACGCGCCCCACCGGAAAGTCCGGCGTCCATCGCGTGCTGTCGTCGTTGCTGATGTAGGGCATATCGCTCCAGATCGCCACGCGCCCTTCACGCACCAACTGCGCGGGGTCGTTGGCGGGACCGCTGCGTGGGTATGGTTCGACCAGGACGCCGCGGCGGTACAGATCGCGCAGGCGTTCAAGGACGGCGACATACTCCGGCGCGGTCAGATCGGTTTCCATTGGCGCTGCGTTCAGCACATCGACGCCCTGTGCGCTGAGCAATCCCAGTAGCGGCAATATACCCCTGCTCGGCTCCACCAGGCCGTAGGTCAGATTGGTGGAGCCGCTGCGCCCGGTCAGTCGCTCGGCGGCTGCCAGCACCTCTTCCCACGTCCATCCGGGGCGCGGCTCCGGGAGATTGGCGTTCTGGAACAGGGTGCGGTTGTAGACCATCAGCGACACCCACTGGAGGCGCGGCAGCGCCCAGATGCCGCCCTTCGCGGCATAGCGCTCGATGGTTCCGGGAAAGAAATCGTCGCGCTGAAAGGTCGCATCAGCGTCCATCAGCGGCTTCAGGTCGAGGAGCAAAGGCGTGCCGAATGCATCTGGAGTTACCGCAAATTCTTCGGTATCGTAACTAAAAGGGACAAGGGCAGTATCGGCAGCAGACACAACCTGACGCAACTGGTCGAGCGAACTGGCAGGTTCGTTTATCGTAATATCGTCAAGTGATACGAGCACCACGTTGATGTCGGGATGTTCGGACATAAACCGCTCTGCCAGCGGTTGATAGACGCTGCGTTCATACTCCCATACCGCAAACGAGATCGTGACCTTCTCGTTCTGACCGGCTGACGGCGTTCCGCCCGGCAACGCCGGTGTCGCAACGCCCGATGGCTGCGGCGCGCCGCACGATGCCAGCAGCACTGCCGCAAGAACCAGGAGCCATATACGTCGCATATTTGTGCCTTTCGCTTGTTGAATACCGCACCGCCGGGAGGAATGAGCGTGAGCGATGGAGTTGGATTCCGTTCCTGAAGCCCTGGAGCGAGCATGTGTGTGACAGCGCCGCCGACGCCGCTTGCGACGGCATCGGCTTGCCTGCACGGCGTTTCGTGATATATAGTATCGCCTTTTGTATCAATCTGCAATGACAAAACACCTCGTTTGCCTCTCGCGCGACTCGCCTCTATAATCTGTACGACGCCCTGTAACAGGAAAGGGATGGCTCCGTGACCGAACAGTATCCTGCACGTCCCTATTTGCGCGCACCTTCTATTGATCCCACAGGAAGTCGCATCGCTTTTGTGTACGCTGGCGATATCTGGCTCGTGGCTGCCCAAGGTGGCCGCGCCGAACGGTTGACCGCCCATCCTGCCAGTCATATGCTCCCACGCTGGTCGCCCGATGGCGCGGCAATCGCCTGCACCTCGACGCGAACCGGTCAGGGGGATGTGTATGTCGTGCCGCTCGACGGCGGTGAGGTGCGTCGGGTGACGTATCACGACACGCAGAGCGCTGTTGAGTGCTGGTCGCCCGATGGCGACGCTATCTATTTCACCTCGCAACGTGAGCGCCAGGGAACGGCGATCTATCGGGTTGCCATTTCGGGCGGCACGCCGATCCGCTGGATCGCGCAACCGTATGAGCGCCTCGGCACCGTGTCCGTTTCGCCATGCGGTCGCTGGATAGCGTTCAGCCTGCTGCGCGATCCGTGGTGGCGACGTGGACCAAACCCCTATGGCGGTGCAGAACTCTGGCTGGTATCGAACGCGCCGGACGCCGACGATTTTCAGAGGTTGAGCGATGCGCCTGGATTGAATTACTGTCCGATGTGGACGCCTGATAGTCGGCTGATCTACTTCGTTTCTGATCGCAATGGATGCGAGAATCTATGGGTTGTGCCACGTGATGGGGGCGTTGCCGAACGCATAACCTCGTTTACGGACGGGCGTCTGCTCTGGCCCTCGATCAGCGCTGACGGCAAAAAGATCGTGTTCGAGCGCGATTTTGGCATCTGGATCTTTGATCTTATCTCCGGCGATATGGCGCCGATCTCGATTACCGTGCGGCAGGATGCGAAATTGACACCGGTGCGGGTGCAGACCTATACGCGCGATGTGCAGGAACTGGCGCTCTCACCCGATGGTAAGAAGATTGCATTCATTGTGCGCGGTAAGATTTTTGCCGATTTCGCCGACAAAGAGAATGAGCGTGAGCCACGCCAGGGACTGGCGTACCGCGTATCTCAGACGGCGTTCCGCGATAGCGATATTTCCTGGTCGCCCGATAGCCGCAGTCTGGTGTTTGTCTCTGACCGTCATGGCGACGAGGAGGTGTACCGCTACGACTTTCCCAGCCGCAGCGAAACACGCCTGACCTTCGGACCGAAGCGCAAGAGCGCGCCCTGCTTCTCGCCAGATGGACGCTGGATCGCCTATGCCAGCGGAGATGACGAGATTCGATTGATCGATGTTGTCAGCGGCGCCGACCGCGGGTTCATCCGGGCGCACTTTGTGTTCGGTGCGTCGTTCTCATGGTCGCCCGATAGTCGATGGCTGGCATTCTGTGCCCAGGACGAGCGCTTTTTCAGCAATCTCTATGTGCAGCGCATCGATGAGGAACAGCCGCACCAGATTTCGTTCCTCAGCAACCTTCAGGCAGCAGGACCGCTCTGGTCGCCGGATGGTCGCTTCATTGTTTTCACGACTGGACAGTACCGTGCCGAATCGCAGATTGCGCGCGTCGATCTGCAACCACAACCGCCCATCTTTCGCGAGGCTGAATTCGAGCGGCTGTTCGAGGCCACTCAGAGCAGCACGCGCAAGAGTGAAAGCGCATTGCGTCATGCTGCGCATGTTCCCGACCATAAACGCCATACCGATGCAGATCGTGAACCACAGCCGGTTTTTCCCGTTGTCGAACCCGATACGCCGCCTGAAGACGGAACAGCGCACCAGGAAGATGATCCGAAATCGTTCAAAGCCTCCCAGACAGTCAAAGAGATCAGGATCATCCTGAGCGGCATCGAACGTCGGTTGCGCCTGTTGACACCACCGCAAATGGATGCAACTGCCCTGTGCATCAGCCCGGATGGGCGCGATCTGATCTGTAGCGCAACGGTTGCCGGGCGACAGAATCTCTGGACCTTGCCGCTTGACGAAGCGCGCACCGATCAGGGTCCACGGCAACTGACCAACACGTCCGGGCTGAAATCGTATGCCTGGTTCGCTCCCGATGGCAAGAGCATCTGCTTCCTCGACGGCGGAACCATCGCGGTGCGAAAATTCCCCAAAGGAGAGCAGACGACCCTCTCGATCACGGCGGAAGTGGTGATCGATTTTGCGCAGGAAAAACGCCAGATTTTCGAGGAGTGCTGGCGCCTGTTGCGCGACTATTTCTATGATGAACATTTCCACGGCGTCGATTGGCACGCAATTCACGATCAGTACGCGCCACTGATCCAGGGGGCGCAAACTACCGCTGAACTGTATCTCCTTATCAATTTGATGATCGGTGAACTGCGTTCCTCACACGCTGGCGTGGCGGGAAGCGGCGCCAGCGGACAGGACGGCTATCTCGGCGTCACGCTCGATCCGGTTGAATATCTGCGGAGCGGACGCCTGCGGATTGCCAGGATCATCCCCGATAGCCCGGCAGCAGTCGCGCACAATGGAGCACTTCAACCCGGCGATGTCATCCTGGCGGTCAATGGTGTTGCGCTGACGTGCCATACATCGCTCGATGCGCTGCTCCAACGAACCGCAGGTCGGCGTGTCTTCTTGCGCGTTGCCGATCCGGCGGGAGCGCAGCGTGATGTCGAGGTGCGCCCGGTTTCGGCGGATCAGTACGACTGGCTCTGCTATCGGGCATGGGCGCTCGATAACGAACAGATCGTTCACCGGGCAAGTGCTGGACGCCTCGGATATGTGCACATTCGCAAGATGAATTACGATGCGTACCAGCAGTTTCTCGCCGATCTCGATGCCGAAGCGCACCACAAGGAAGGGATCGTCATCGATGTGCGCTTCAACTCAGGCGGTCACACGGCGACGTTTATTCTCGATGTGCTGATGCGTCGCAGTCTGCTGATGAGCACGTTCCGCAATCGCTCCACCGCCGACTCGTCGCACATTTTCGGTAATCGCGTGCTGAACAAGCCCACCGTCCTGGTAACGAATGAACTGTCAAGTTCGAACACCGAAACCTTCAGCGAGTCGTATCGCCGCCAGGGGCTGGGCAGGGTTGTCGGGCGTCCGACGGCTGGCGCGGTGATCGGCACATTCACGCGGCGACTCATTGATGGAGCGTCGATCAAATTACCGCAACTCCGGGTGACGACGCCGGAAGGCGAAGACCTCGAAGGTCATGGACGACCGGTAGATGTTGATGTGCCGCTGCGCCCTGGCGAATGGCGCTATGGGCGTGATGCGCAACTCGAGGCTGCGGTGCGCGTTCTGCTGGACGACCTCGATGGATAATATTATGTCATGACTTCACTGCAAAAATGCACCGCTGAGACACCGGGGGCACAGAGAACCCTACAAACGAACCATGATGGATGCATGGCGAAGCATGCGGGTGCGTGACGCGCGATGGAACCTGCCTCTGCGAACACTGCGCCGCTGCGGTGACATACCCTTTTTGCAGTGGACTATGTCATGCAAAACCTGATGCGAACATCGTTATCTGCGCCAGGGTTGCGCAATCTGTCAGACGCACAAGGAGTATACCGATGAGCATGATCGCCGAACCTTTTGGCGTCGTTGATGGTCAGACGGTCGAACGTTTCACGCTACGCGGCGCGCAGGGCATCGAAGCGCAGATCATCACGTATGGCGGCACGCTCGTGTCGCTGCGTGCACCGGATCGGCATGGACGCCCCGGCGATGTCATCCTCGGTTTCGATACCCTGCCCCCGTATCTGCATAATCCGGCATACATCGGCAGCATTGTCGGGCGTTTTGCCAACCGGATCGCCAATGGAATCTTCACACTCGATGGAACCACGTACCATCTGGCGCGCAACCATGGCGCGCATCATCTTCACGGCGGCGCAGTCGGCTTCGATCAGGTGATCTGGAAGGCGCGCCCTCTTGCCGATGACGACGAACCGGCGCTGGAACTGACGTATGTCAGTCGTGATGGTGAAGAAGGATATCCGGGGAACCTGACGGTCGTCGTTACCTATACATTGACAGGTGATGGCGCGTTACGCATCGATTACGATGCGACAACCGATCGCGCAACGATTGTCAACCTGACGAACCATGCGTACTTCAATCTGACGGGTGCGGGTGATATTCTCCATCACGAGTTGCAACTGTGCGCCAGTTTCTTCCTTCCGGTCAACGCTACCCTCATTCCAACCGGTGAAATCCGTGCTGTGCGCGGTACTGTCATGGACTTTACCACGCCGATGGCGATTGGCGCCCGCCTCGATAGCGACGATGAACAGATCCGCAACGGTCTTGGCGGGTACGATCACACCTGGGTGGTCGATGGAGTTGCCGGCGAACTGCGCCCGGCAGCGCGTCTGGTCGATCCGGTCAGCGGTCGCGTGCTTGATGTCCTGACCACACAACCCGGCATCCATCTGTACACCGGCAACTCGCTCGATGGAACCATGACCGGACGCAACGGGCATGTGTTCACCAAGTATGCCGCGCTCTGCCTGGAAACCCAGCATTTTCCCGATGCGCCGAATCATCCGCACTTCCCATCGACCGTCTTGCGACCGGGTGATGTCTACCGTCACACGACGATCTTCCGCCTGACGACGCTTTGAAGATTCGACCAACTGTTGCTAGATGACAAAAAAACCTGCCTTTCTGACACTCCTGTCAGTCACGCAGGACAAAAGTGTGGTACTATAAGGCATATCGACAGGTGATAGTATCGGTCGCGCTTCAAGAAACGCTCTGTGCCAGCGATGGTGCGCCGTTGCAGAAAGTAACCGCCATGGATGTACTCACTCCCGATGAGCAGGAAATCCTCGACGGACTCTTCGTGAAATCGCAGTTGCCCGGCTATGACCCGATGCTCGACACGACGGAAGAAGAACGGCGTATCGCAGCAAAATACATCGTTATCTGTCTGCAACAACTCGCTGCTCTGGGGATCCGTTCGCAGATCGTGATCGCTGGCGATAATGACTGACGGATGATCGATCTTCTCCGCCGTCTCCTCAATCGCGCGCTGCCGCCTCAACCCGCCGCTTCTCACCCTCTTCCTTCGACGTGCGCATCAGCATTGCCGGTCGAGCCGGTTACCCCGCGCGTCCTCATGATCGTTCACAATCCCCCGGTTCCATCCGAAGGCGGGCGGCGCCTGACCGAGATTTTCGGATGGAATGATCCGGAGCGCCTGGCGCGGCAGTATATCGCTGACCTGGAACAGGCGAGCGGGGGGTATGTGCGATACCGGATCGTCGAACGCATTGATGCCGACTGGTTTCCGCCCAAGATCGACGGCTTTCGCTACACCGGCGAAAGTTATGTCGCTGCGTGGCGGTCGCGCCGGATGCACGAACCTGACCGGATCGACTATGTGGCGCAGGTGAAGGCATTCGACCTGATTGGACGCTATGAACGCGGCGAGTTCGATGAAGTGTGGTTCTTCGCCTTCCCGTATTCCGGCGACTACGAGTCGACCATGGTCGGTCGCAATGCGTTCTGGTGCAATTCGCCGCCGGTGCCGGAAACGGGGCATTGTTCCGGCAGATTTGTGATCATGGCGTTCAACTATGAGCGCGACGTCGATTGTATGCTGGAGAACTTCGGGCATCGGGTCGAATCGATTATGAGCCGCGTTTTTGCGTCGCATCCGCCGGAACAGAACCTGTGGGCGCTGTTTACGCGCTACGATAAGACCCATCCCGGTCAGGCGCATTGCGGGAATGTGCATTTCGCGCCCAACTCCGAACGTGACTACGATTGGGGCAATCCGCGACCGGTGATCAGTTACTGCGACGACTGGTTGACCTTTCCCGAATTGCCGGGTCGTGCACGCCGGGTCGATTGCCGCGAATGGGGCGGTGGCGATATGCGCCTGCACCATCTGTGGTGGCTCAGTCATCTGCCGCATGTCAGTGGAGAGACATTTGGGGTCAGCAATAACTGGTGGTCGTATGTGATCGATCCGAATCTGGTATCATAACGTAGTGTTGAGCAGATAGTTTCGTTTTTTGGGGTTCTCTGCACTCGCGACGTCTTGGCGGTACGTTTTTTAGTGAAGTCACAGGTTGAAAAAACTATTTGCTGTGTGTACGATAATGCTGAGATAGAGCAGGATCTATCGAAATAAGGAGAAAGGCATGGGTTGGTCGTTTCGAATTGCGCAGGTTGCCGGCATCGATATTAAGATACATTTGACCTTCTTTTTGATCGTCGTCCTTGGCGCGATTGCTGGCGGTGTGTCGTATGGCGCGGTTGGGGCGGCGTTTGGGGCGCTGTTGATCCTGTTGCTCTTCCTCTGCGTGACGCTGCACGAACTGGGGCACGGTATCGCTGCGCGCGCATTTGGCATTCCAGTGCGTGAAATCATTCTGCTGCCGCTCGGCGGTCTGGCGCTACTGGGGCGCAATCCGTCGAAGGCATGGCACGAACTCGTGATCGCCGCAGCCGGTCCGCTGGTGAATGTGATCATCGCTGCCATACTGCTGCTGGTGACCGGGACAGCGCTGGCGTTCGGCATTTTTGACATCGACACGCTGGAAATCGGGCGCGGCGCGTTTCCGGCGCCATCGATCCAGGGCTTGACGTTCTGGTTGCTGCAAGCCAATGTAATGCTGGTGCTCTTCAATCTGATCCCCGCCTTCCCGCTCGATGGCGGTCGCATTCTGCGTGCGGTGCTGGCAATGATCATCGGCTTCCGTCGCGCGACACGGATCGCAACGTTCCTCGGTCAGGGCATTGCGATTGTGCTTGGCATTCTGGGCATCATCAGCGGCAATTTTCTGCTGGCGCTCGTCGCGGTGTTCATTTTTCTCGGCGCTGGTCAGGAGAATGCCGAAGGACAGGCACGCACCATGCTCGACACGATGCGCGTCGGCGATGCGTACAACCGTCACGCTCTCACGCTCGAAATCGGCGACCGGGTGAGCAAAGTGGTCGATTACATTCTGACCAGCTATCAGCCCGATTTTGCAGTGATGCAGGGAAGCCGATTGGTCGGCATCGTAACCCGCGACGATGTACTGCGGGCGCTGGCAAGCGACACGCGTGATCTGTACGTCACCGGGATTATGCAACGCGAATTTGTGCGTGTGCCTGCGAGCGCGACCCTCGATGAGGTGCGTCAGGTGATGAGCGCGGAGGGAACACGCGTCGTCGCTGTGTATGAGGGTGAGATCTATCTGGGGTTGGTCAGCATCGAGGACATCTCCGAAGCCTACGCGGTGCTGTCATTCCTGGAACGTCAGCAGGAAGCGCGTCGCGCGCAAATGGCGCGGGATGTCAGCGGCGGCGGGTAGCACATTGCGCGGCACTCTGTTACCGCCGACCGCGCCGCCGCCGCACAACCTCCAGCGCTGTTTGCAGGTTGCTGCAGGTTGTCAACTGACCCAGTTTGACCCCCAACTGCACAATGGTCTGCGCAACCTCCGGCGACATGCCCGCCAGGGTCACGTGCGCACCGAGCAGGCTGGCGGCCTGCGCGGTCTGCACCAGGTGGTTGGCGACACTGGTATCAACCACTGCAATGCCGGTGATGTCAATGATGACATCATCGGCGCGCTGATCGCCGATGGCTTCGAGAATGGTCTGGGTCATCTGCGCCGCGCGCGTACTGTCGATAGCGCCGATCAATGGCACAATGAGGGTACGCGCGTCGATCGGGATGATCGGTGTTGACAGCTCCCGAATAGTCGAGCGCTGCGCAGCAATGATCTCCTCCTGCAATCGCTGACGCTCCGCATTGCTCTCAATGAGGTCACGCATGATGCCGGGCAACAGATCGAGCGCACGCAGCGCCGACACGGTCACCGTGTCGCGGGTGATCAATTCGCCGGGCGTCAGGATCTGTCGATCAACCGGCTCGCCGCGCAGCGCCTGAAGCGCCGTGTCAACCGCCTGCTGCCCGATACACAGCGGATCCTGGTTGACGGTTGCCAGCATAGCGCCGCTATTGATTGCCCGGAGCGCTTCCGGTAATCCGTCAAATCCGACAACAACAATGCTGCCGGCGAGGTTCAGCGCTTCGACAGCATCAACGACGCCGAGCGCCATCGGATCGTTGGCGGCAAAGATGGCATCGATCGGTTGCCCCACGCGCAACCACTCCTCTGCCAGACGCCTGCCGCTGTCGCGCGTCCAATCGCCGGTGGACTGCGCTACAATGTGTATACCGGGCCATTGCTGCAGCACCTCCGCCATGATTTCAGCGCGACGATTGCGGGGACCGGCGATCAGGGCGATGCGCATGTGATCACCCAGGTGCGCCACGAGCAACCTGGCAACGCGCATCAGACCCTGACGTTCGTTGGAACGAACGGTCGCACTGACATGCCCCTCAAGAATACCGCCATCGACTTCAATCACCGGCACGCGCGCCAGGCGCGCCAGTTCGAGATGCTGGGCAAACGCGTGCGTTTCGTGCGCCGGTCCCAGGATCAGCGCATGCACCCGGCGCCGCAGCAGATCGGCGACCATCTCAACCTGCGCCTCGACGGCGCCAGCTGCCTGGTCAATGACGGCAATTCCATGGTCTGCTGCCCGCGACCGTATTCCATGGCGCAGAATGGACCAGAAAGTAAAACGCGGATCGTTCAGGACACATCCAAGAGTTATGGTCGATCTGGTTCCAGATGTCACGATGGAGTCTCCTGCACTATGCAAACGACAGGCGAGACGTTGAACAGGAGAGAACAGGCAGCACACTCAGATCAGGGGGGCGTCGAGAGCAGCAGCGCCGATGCCCAACCTTCTGTTCCAGAGGGCACACCATCACCCACGCGGTCGGTCGCAGGTTGATCGACACGGATCCGAAACCACGTCTGTCCATCAACCACCCGTCGCTCCAGAAACGTAATTTTGTCGCCCGGATAGATCAGACCGACGACGGTTTCTGGCGCCACACGCGGTTCACGACGCAGGTTGCCGCCCCGAACGACTTCGCCGCTCCCAATCCCTGCTTCAAGGGTAGCGCCAGGAGCGACTGCCGCCTGCGCCGTCGCCGTGCGTAACGCAATCCGTGTTGCCGTTCCCTGAGCTTCGACCGTTTGTGTTGCAGCGGCAATACTGGTTCGTTGCGGAACAACCGTCTCAACAAATGCGGTTGCGGTCGCCGCAAAGCGTTCCGCCTGCTGCTGTCGTTCATTAACAAGCCAGGCGCCGCCGACGATCAACGCTCCAATAATGAACGCAAATACCATCAGGTTCACCAATGCGCGCAGCGGACCGCCACGCTTCGGCGCATTTGGCGCAAAGAGACGATCCCAATCATCAGGACGAATGACACGCGGCACACGCACCTCTCATCATTGCGCGTCGGGAACCTGGTTCGAACTCGCCGGACGATGATTGCCGACGACCGACCTCTCGACCACATCGCCAGATAATGTCACATCGAGCAAGTATATCACGACTTGCACACGACGATGAACGGGCAGCGTCCTTATCGCACGATGATCGTTCACCGGCGCGAACGGTTACAAACCGCTGCGAAAAAAGCGTGGATCGATCAATCGATACCCGATCCCGCGCACATTCACAATATATGCCGGATCGATCTTATGGCGCAGATTGTGGATGTGGGTTTTGAGCAATTGATGGGCATCTTCATCAGTCGCAACGTGCGCATGAATGTAGGCGCGTTGCACAATCTCGCGGAATGACAGCGTTCGACCACGCGCTTCCGCCAGGCAGTGCAACAACTCATATTCGGTCGGGGTCACCTGGATGACCCGGTTGCGGAATATCACCCGTCGGTTAAAGCGGTCGATCAGCAAGTCGCCAACCCGCAGATAGCGCACCTGCTCAACAATGCTCTGTTCATCCAGCTCATGGACGGCGTGGCGCACCTGCTCACGCAGTGTAGCGAGTTGCAGCGCATGATCATATCGACGATGCAATGCCCCCTCGATGGCATTGAGCAGGTCTTCCGGTTTGCATGGCTTGAGCAGGTAATCATAGACCCCGGCGCGGAACGCTTCAATCGCCGTGCCCAGCGTGCCGTAGCCGGTCAATACCACTACTTCGGGCGGATCGGAGAGGCGACGCGCTGCGTGGAGCACAGCAAGACCGTCAACTTCTGCCATGCGCAGATCGGTGAGGACGACATCATACCCGCCGTGATCCTCCGTCTCGAGATATCGACATGCGGTTTCGCCATCGGTCACAGCAGTGACGTGATAGCCAGCGCCTTCCAGAATGCGCCGCAGTGACGTCAGTGCAGCGGTGTCATCTTCAACCAGAAGAACCCGACCCTGCCAGCGAGCCATGATGCTATCCCCTGAGAACCTCATCTATCATTCATTCCGACATCTTGAAGCGCACAGGCATACCCTGGGAGCGGAGCATTCACGCGCCGATTCATGCTTCCTCTGCAACCGGCAGTGAGACAATAAACGTGGCGCCACTGCCAGGAATGCTCTGTACCCGCAGCGATCCGCCGTGCTGTTCAACGAGTTGACGACTGACTGCCAGCCCCAAACCTGATCCGTGTGGCTTTGTAGTAAAGAACGGGTCAAAAATTCGTTCCTGCAGATCGAATGCGATGCCAGGACCATTATCTGCGACGATAATCTGCACGCACCAGCGTTCAGACTGGTCGATGGTTTCACGCGCCTGACGTGTCACAATGCGCAAGATGCCGCCGCACGGCATTGCGTCGATTGCATTCAGCAGCAGGTTGAGCAATACCTGCATCAGCGCATCACGCTGTCCTAAAAACTGCGGCAGATCCGGCGCCAGTTCCTGTTCGACGCGAATGCTGCACCCGCGCAGGGCGCTTCCCAGCAACAAGACGACGCGTTCAATGATCGCATTGCTGTCGATCAACTCGGTCGAACGATGACCGGGACGATGCAGATCGAGCAGGCGATGCAGCAATGTCGAGACGCGCGTTATCTCGCTGCTCGCCAGATCGAGAAACGCTGTCGATTGCTCGACGGACGATGAACGCAGCAGGTACAGATAATTCTGGATGGACTGCAACGGCGTGTTGATCTCATGCGCGACCGCTGCTGCCAGGCGACCGCTCGCCGCCAGGCGTTCGTTCTGCCGCATGATCGCCTCGAGTTGCAGCCGCTCGGTCACATCGACCATGCGCAGCACCACACGCTGCGCACCACTCGCATCGCGCAACGGAATACCGTAAACATCCAGTGTTATCACCTCACCCGATGGATGCGTATGAGAGACGCGCTCGAACGACTTCACGCCCCCGCTCAGCGTGCGGACGACGATCGGTGCAACCACCGGGCAAACATCATCGCACGATGCGCCGGGAAGGTGTTCCGGCGGCATCTCGAGCAGGCGCGCACATTGACGATTAACCACCTGAATGATGCGCTGACTATCGATCAACGCCAGCCCATCGTCCAGATTGTCAACAATTGTGTACAACAGATCATGACTCAACTGCAAGTCGGCATTCGCTGCCTGAAGACGGGTATTGGCTTCCGCCAGCGCATGCTGATCACGTTTTCGCTCGGTTATGTCGCTGACGACGCCAACCGCGCCAATGCGCCGATTCTGCTCATCAAAGATCGGAGAAATCGCGGCATATGCCGGAAAAGTAGTACCATCACGGCGTCTCAGCATGAATTCGCTTTCCCACGGTTTACCGGCGCCAATCGCTGCGCGCATCGCGCCAATTAACTCAGGGTCTGGCGGATCGGCCACCAGATAAAACCCGATTGCACCGATCATCTCGGCTGCACTCCAACCGAACATGCGCTCGGCAGACGGACTCCAGTAGGTAATCGCCCCCGATGTGTCTGTCGCAAGAACCGCCTGGCTGACAGTCGCCAGCAGTTTTGCCTGAAAACGAAGTTCTTGCTCGTTGCGCCTGTATTCGGCAATCTCGTTCCGCAATAAACGGTTCGCTCGACGCACACTGCTCAGGCGGCGTTTGAGGCATCGCAAAGGATCGGCATTACCGTGTCGCCTGTGTGTCACTCGCCGATCTGTACCGGCTTCAGATTGTTTTCGCCAGTTGAGACCGGTCACAAGAATGACTATCGCATCCCGATCCTGTTCGTGATGCCAGAGACGCGCATTGACAGCCGCTGACGCCTGTGCGCCATCACTCCGCTGCACCATCAGTTCGCCGTTCCACTGACCTTGCTGCACAACCTCTTCCAGCGCATGCGTGATATTCCAGCGCCATTCGTCACCATCCGATACCGCCATCACCGACCGACCGACCATCTCGTCCCGGTGTTTGCCAAAAACTGTTGCTGCACTCTCATTCCAGTACACGATGAAACCAGCCAGATCGGTCACGATCAGCGGTTGACCAATCGCCTCAAAAACGTTCGCACAAACGCGCATGCGCTCATCAACCGAAAAGGTATGGGCATGAACCGTATGTGTGGCGGCGGAGACTTGTTGAACCTGTGACGGCATAGCGCTCCCATGATACTACAAAATAATTCGCCTTGCCGCCGCGCAACGCGACGACAGGGCGATCAGGGATGGCACAGGCTCGACAGGGTTGCTCTATCGATGGCGCCGTTATCCGGAATGAGGCTCACTCCAAATTCCAGACATTCCTCATCGCGGGCCCATGCGCAATGCCCCATCCAGGCGGATCGTCGTGCCGTTCAGCATCGGATTCTCGATGATGTGTTGCACCAGCGCGGCAAACTCGGCAGGCCTGCCCAGACGCGAGGGGAAAGGAACCTGTTGCGCCAGTGCCGTAATCGCTGCCTCCGGCAACCCTGCCAGCATTGGGGTATCGAAGGTTCCAGGAGCAATGCTGACCACACGGATGCCATACCGCGCCAGTTCACGCGCCAGCGGCAGCGTCATACCAGCGACGCCAGCCTTCGAAGCACTGTATGCCGCCTGCCCGATCTGTCCCTCGAATGCTGCAATCGATGCAGTGCACACCACAACCCCCCGTTCACCGTCATCGTTGGGTGTGTTGCCAGCCATCACCGCCGCAGCCAGACGCACCGCGTTGAACGTACCGGTCAGATTGACGGCAATGACGCGCGTGAAACGTTCAAGCGGCAACGGTCCGTCTTTGCCCAGTGTGCGCTCCGCTGTGGCGATCCCGGCGCAGCAGACCAGGATCCGCAGGTCGCCGACCGCCGCCGCCGCTTCGACTGCTGACCGCATCTGTTCAGCATCAGCAACATCGGCGGCAACGAACTGCGCCTGCGCCCCAAGTTCCTCCGCCAGCGCCGCACCCGCTTCGTGGTTCACGTCCACAATCGTTACGCGCGCGCCAAGGGCAACGAGATGACGCGCCACACCTGCGCCCAACCCTGATGCGCCGCCGGTCACCAGCGCGCTGCTTCCTGCGATGTGCATAGGACAGTTCCTTTATGTTCCATACATGCACAGAATCCCGTATCAGTATACCGCGTCGTTATGACTGCCCACAAAAGCGTCAAGGCAATCGTCCAATCCGCCTCCGCCGATCCTGCTATAATACTCACGTTCCCCCTACGGAAAGAAAAGCAGGGAAGTCGCACGAACCTCCCGCGTGCGCAGCGCCTCGTAGCGAAGGGGAAGAAAGCGCCGATATCTGAGGGACATGGTGCGCAACAGTCGAAACCGCAGCAGGAGGAATTCCTATGACTTACGAGAACATTCTGGTGTCTGTCGAAGGTCCGCTGACGACGATCACGATCAACCGCGAGCGCGTGCGCAACGCGCTCAACCAGGCGACGATCGCCGAGATCGACGCTGCGCTCCGCGCGTTTGATAGTGATGCATCCCAGCGTGTTGCGATCATCACCGGCGCCGGTGATCGCGCCTTTGCCGCTGGCGCCGATATTACCGAGATCCAGGTTCTCACCGGCGCCGATGCAGCGCGACGGTTCAGCGAAGCTGCGCACCATCTCGGCTTGTTCATGCGGCAGATGGGGAAACCGATCATTGCGGCGATCAATGGGTTTGCGCTTGGCGGTGGATTGGAACTCGCTATGAGTTGCGACATCCGCATTGCCGCCGATAGCGCGAAATTTGGGCAACCGGAGATCAACCTGGGCATCATCCCCGGATGGGGCGGCACTCAACGCCTGCCGCGCCTGGTTGGCGCCGCCGCCGCGCGTCTGATCTGCATGACCGGCGATATGATCACCGCCGAAGAAGCTTTGCGCCTCGGTCTGGTGGAACGGGTCGTGCCAGCGGCGATGGTGATGGAAGAGACGCGCACACTGGCGATGAAGATTGCGTCGAAGGCGCCACTGGCGATTGCAGCCATCAAGCAGGCGATCAACCGCGGTCTGGATATGTCGCTGTCGGAAGGGTGCATGTACGAGGCGGCGCTGTTTGGCGCCATTGCAGTAACCGACGATGCAAAAGAGGGAACAACGGCGTTTCTCGAGAAACGTCAACCGACGTGGCGGGGTCAATAACGGGCAACAGTTGAGCAGCGAAGAGAAGAGAGGGGTGCATGAGCGTCGAAGTCGTCCGCAGCGCCAGCGCTGCTATCATCGATGATCGTCGGGAACAGGCTGGCTGGTATTTCTACGATTGGGCAAACTCCGCCTTTTCGACCACCGTCGTCACCGTTTTCCTTGGTCCGTATTTGACCGCAGTGACGCGCCGCGCCGCCGATGCTGACGGATTCGTCTACCCGCTGGGCATTCCTGTCGCAGCCGGGGCGTTCTTCCCCTACATGGTTTCGCTCTCGGTCTTGTTGCAGGTGATCTTTTTGCCGGTGCTTGGCGCAATTGCCGACTACACGCACCTGAAAAAACATCTGCTCGGGGTGTTCGCCTATGCTGGCGCGATTGCAACCATGCTGCTCTATTTTCTCGATGGCGGGAATTATCTGTTCGGCGGCCTGCTGTTCCTGATCGCTAACCTGAGTTTTGGCGCGTCAATTGTGTTTTACAATGCCTTTCTGCCGGAGATCGCCAGCCCGGATCGGCGCGATGCGGTATCATCCCAGGGATGGGCGCTCGGGTACCTTGGCGGCGGATTGCTGCTCGTCGCCAATTTGCTGCTGTTCCAGAACGCCGACGCCTTTGGCGTTTCGCCTGATCATGCTGTTCGTATCAGTATCACGTCCGCTGGCATGTGGTGGGCGATCTTCACTATCATTCCGCTGCTGGCGCTGCGCCGACGCGATCCGGTCAAGCGTATTCCGCCGGGGGAGCATTATGTAACCATCGGTTTCAAACAGTTGTGGGAGACGGTCGGAAAGGCGCGCAGCTACCCGCAAACCCTGTTGTTTCTCGGTGCGTATCTGCTCTACAACGACGGTATTCAAACAGTCATTGCGCTCGCGTCGCAGTTCGGCGCTGAGGAGTTGAAACTGGAGCAGTCAACGCTCATTTCCGCCATCCTGATGGTGCAGTTTGTCGCTTTCATTGGCGCACTTGCGTTTGGGCGCATTGCCGGATGGATCGGCGCTACCCGCGCCATCCTGGTCAGCCTGGTGATCTGGACCTCGGTCATTATTGCGGCATACGGCTGGGTGCAACCGGGCAATCCGACACAGTTCTATCTCCTGGCAGCGGCAATTGCGATTGTGATGGGCGGGAGTCAGGCGATCAGTCGCTCGCTCTTCTCGCAGATGATCCCGCCGGGTCAGGAATCGGAGTATTTCAGCCTGTACGAAGTCAGCGAACGGGGAACGAGCTGGCTTGGTCCGCTGGTGTTTGGTCTGGCATTGCAGTTTACCGGCAGTTATCGGGTGGCGATCCTGCTGCTGATGGTCTTCTTTATCGCTGGCATCGCGCTGTTGCTGCGGGTCGATGCGCGCCGCGCTATTCTGGAAGCGGGGAACGTACCACCAGCGAAGGTATAAGGCGAGGTTGGGTTGAAGGTTGAAGGTTGTTGAAGGTTGAAGGTTGAACGGTTGAACGTTGAACGTTGAACGGTTCTCAGTTCTCAGTTCTTGGTTCTTCAGGAGGAAAATGATGGATTTCACAGCTAACTACGATATGTTCCTGACCGAGGAACATCAAATGTTGCGCCGCACGGTGCGCGACTTCGCCGAAAAGGAAGTTGCGCCCCACATCCGCGAGTGGGATCGCAGTGGCGCCGCCATGGAAGGTCCGGAAACGCGACCGCATATCCGACCGGTGCTGAAGCGTATGGGCGAGTTGGGGCTGCTCGGCATCTGCCTGCCGACACGTCTCGGCGGCGCCGGTATGGACTATCTGGCGCTGGCAGTGGTGTGTGAAGAACTGGAGCGCGTCGATAGTTTCCTGCGCGTGGTGATGAGCGTTCACACCGGACTGAATTCGTTGACCCTGTTTCAGTGGGGAACGGAAGAGCAGCAACAGAAATATCTGATTCCGCAGGCGAAGGGTGAGAAGATCGCCGCTTACTGCCTGACCGAACCCAACAGCGGCACCGATGCCGGCGCAATGCTCGCCACTGCGCGACGCGACGGCGACTATTACATCCTGAACGGCGAAAAAACCTGGATCAGCCTGGCTGACATCGCCGACAACTTCCTGGTTTTTGCCAAAACCGATCCATCGAAAGGAAACCGTGGCATCTCGTGCTTTATTGTCGAGCGCACCATGCCGGGCTTCAGCAGCCATCCGATCCACGGCAAACTTGGCGTGCGCGCCGGTAATACCGGATCCGTCATTCTGGAAGATGTACGGGTGCCGGTCGCCAATCGGGTCGGCGAAGAGGGTGAGGGCTTCAAGATCGCGATGGCCGCACTTGACAACGGCCGCTACACTGTCGCAGCCGGAGCAACCGGGCTGATCCAGGCGAGTCTGGAAGCCAGCATCCGCTATGCGAAAGAACGGCACACCTTCGGCGTTCCGATCGCCGAACATCAGCTGGTGAAACGCATGATCAGCCATATGGTGCGCAAACTCGATACCAGTCGTCTGCTGGTCTATCGCGCCGGATGGATGAAAAATCAGGGACGCCGCAACACCCGTGAAACGACCCTTGCCAAATGGCACGCCACGGTCAGCAGTTTCGAGGCGGCTGACGATGCCATTCAGATCCATGGCGCCTATGGCTACAGCGACGAATATCCGATTGAACGGTATCTTCGCAATGCACGCGGCGCCATCATCTACGAAGGCACCCGCGAACTGCAAGAATTGCTTCAGGCGGATTTTGCGCTTGGCTTGCGCGAGAATCGACCGCTGCGCCGCGAGTTGCCAGCATACGACCCGGATGAATGGGCATGATCAACATCATGTTATAATGCAATGTGTCACAATCGACGCCAATGAGCGTATTTTTGGGGAAGCAGCACTGATGGTCAGCCGCTCGAGCGGCTCACAGAGGGAGGCGCTATGCACATCGTTGTCTGTATGAAACAGGTTCCGCGCGACAACTCGGTCAAGATCAACGCCGATCTGACGATCAATGCCGATGGGATCGAGCAGATCATGAACCTCTTCGACGAATACGCCGTCGAAGAGGCGCTGCAATGGAACGAGAAACTGGGCGGCAAAGTCACTGTGCTCTCTATTGGTCCGGAAGACTGGAAGGAACAGATTCGCCGTGCGCTGGCAATGGGCGCGACCGACTCGTTGCTGTTGAGCGACCCGGCATTTACCAGGCTGGACACATTTGGCGCGGCACGGGTGGCCGCCGCCGCCATCAGGAAACTCGGCGATGTCGATCTCGTGGTATGTGGGCGCAACTCCACCGATGATGAAACCGGCGCCTTTGCACCAGCGCTGGCGCGGTTGCTCGGTTGGGCGCAACTGACCTATGTCGGCAAGATTGCAACCCTGGACAGCAGCAAAATCGTCGCAGAACGCCACCTTGAAGAAGTGGTCGAGACGGTCGAAGCCAGCCTTCCGGCAGTTGTGACCGTTGTCAAAGGGATCAACGAGCCGCGTTACCCGTCCCTGCTGCGCATTCGCAAAGTCGCCAAAGTCGAGATTCCCACCTGGTCGGCAGCGGATCTCGGTCTCAGCGCCGCCGATCTGACCCCGGCGCTGAACCTGGTGAACCGCGTGCCACCACCGCCGCGCCCGAAAGGAGAGATGATCGAGGGTGCGAGCGCCGCAGAGAAAGTTGCCAGACTGGTCGATAAGTTGATGGAAGCACAGGTTATCTGACAGGAGCACGGCTATGGCAAATGAGATCTGGGTCTTTATTGAGCGAAGCGCGCAAGGCGACGTCGCCGGGGTATCGAAAGAACTGCTCGGCAAGGCGCGCGAACTGGCTGATGCGAATGGTATGAAGGTCGGCGCGTTGATCCTGGGCGCCGGTGTTGGCGATATTCCGTCAGTCGCTTTCAGCTATGGCGCTGATACGGCGTATGTGGTCGATGACAGCACCCTGGCGCAGTATACGACTGATGGGTATGTTGGCGCTGCTGCAGCGCTGGCAAAGAAGTATCAGCCGTCCCTGATCCTCACCGGGGCGAGTTTCCAGATGCGCGATTTCAGCGCTGCGCTGGCAGCCGAACTCGATACCGGCGTCGCCGCCGACTCGACGAACGTCTCGATCGAGAATGGCGTGGTGAGCGCCGTTCGCAGTTCGCATGGCGGCAATGTGATCAATACGCTGACGTTCGCCCCCGGTAAGACGGCGGTCGTTTCGGTGCGCAAGCAAAGCTTCCCCGAACCCAAGGCGGATCCCGGTCGTTCAGGCGCAGTGGTGACCGAAGCGATGCCGGCAGCGCCGATGCGTGCGAAGGTTGTCAGTGTTGCGCCGAAACAGGGCGCCGTCAATCTGTCAGACGCCGCAATCATTGTGTCGGGCGGACGTGGTCTGGGATCGCCTGAGAACTACTACAAACTGATACCCCCGCTTGCCGAAGCGGTCGGCGGCGCGTATGGCGCATCACGCGCAGTGGTTGATGCCGGCTGGGTGCCGTATGAGCATCAGGTCGGTCAGACCGGCAAGACGGTCAGCCCGAAACTGTATATGGCGATCGGTATTTCGGGCGCAATCCAGCACCTGGCGGGCATGCGCTCCTCGCGGACGATCGTTGCTATCAACAAGGATCCGGATGCGCCGATCTTCCGCGTTGCCACGTATGGGGTCGTCGGCGATGCGAACGAGATCGTGCCGCTGCTGACCGAAGAGATCAAAAAGCGCACCGGCAAGTAAGCAGAAAAAAGGGTGAGAGCGGCTGAGACCTGAGCGCCGCCTCACCCTCAACGTTATCAGAACCTTCACGGTAGCACGAGCAGCGTGCCGCCGGGAAGAACTTCCACCTGCAACCTCACCTGTGATTCTCATTTCGCGTCGATATTGAACGCATTTTGATCCGACTCCTGTGCCGCTCGTCGGCTATACTTGATAGCAGGCGGTGTGACGGCATGACAGGCTATGCTATGCCCTCTACCTGTCATTCCAACCTGGCGGCGCCGGGATCACCTGTCCACAGAGCATGCACCTGCGGGCAGAAAACGCACACCGTCACCGTGCGTGTCAGCAAAATGTAACGCTGACCGCTGGCGAACACACACGTACAGGAGTACACTCAGATGGAGTCGGTAGTCTGTCCTGTGACGCGCGAAGTCGATGTCTATGTGGCGATGGGGCGGGCGCGCGATATGGCAACCGCCCTGGGATTCGATGACATTGACCGCACACGGATTGAAATTGCCGTTCTGGAACTGACGCGCAACATTTTGACCCATGCGGGCAGCGGAGAACTGGCAATCGAACTGGTCGAAGACGGCGAACGACGGGGCATCGCCATCGAAGCGCGTGATCAGGGACCTGGTATCGCCGACATCGCACTGGCGCTACGCGATGGGTACAGCACAGCACAAACCCTTGGCGCAGGGCTTCCCGGCGTCCAGCGGTTGATGGACGAATTCCATATCGAGTCGACGGTCGGTGTGGGGACGCGCGTGCGCGCGGTGAAGTGGCCCGGCAAACGCACCAGCGGGCCTGGAAAGGTCCGCCGATGAATATCGCGTGGGGCGCCTGCAATCGCGCCAAGCAGGGGCAGTCGATCTCCGGCGATTCCTGGATGGTGACGCCGCTGAACGGCAACGGCCTGCTGGCTGCGGTGATCGACGGATTGGGTGGCGGCGAGGAAGCTGCCCGTGCTGCGCGCGCAGCAGAGATGATCTTTCGTGAACGCGCGGAACGACCGCTCCAGGAATTGATCCGACTTTCGCACGAGGCGCTGCACACCACCCGAGGGGCGGTCGCCGGACTGCTCCGGCTCGATCCGCTGCACAGCAGCGCCACATATGTAGGTGTCGGTAACATTGGAATCTATGTCTACAGTCGCAAGCCTATCAAACCGATCTCGAAGAATGGCATCCTGGGATACCGGCTGCCGACATTGCTCGAACTGACCTATACATATGATCCCGGAGATCTCTTCGTGCTGTACAGTGACGGGGTATCATCACAATTCACACAAGACCTGCACCTGGATATTCGCCAACCGCCGCAGACACTGGCGGAGCGGATTGTGCAAACCTATGGCAAACAGTCCGATGATGCCACTGTTGTCGTCGTTCAAACCTAGACCTGTGGTTCGATAACGCCATGCAGCATACAACGCCGATCCATCTGACCCACTGGTTGAGCGCCAACCGCACGCACCTCCTGCCGCGCTGGATCGCTGCGGGTGATGATCTCTTCGCACCTGAGCGCACCTTATCGTCAGGAAATGGTGGGAGTGTTCCTGTTCACCCCGATGAGCGCAAGATCGTTCTGACGACGCTGTACGATGGTCTGATTGCCGCCGCAGGCGGTGATGAGAAACCGCTCGATGAGTGCCTGAGCACGCTACGGGCGCTGCGAAGCAGCATCGGCGAAGACGACCTGCCGCGTCAGATTATGCTCTTCCAGCGGCTGCGCAGCATGGCTCGCCACGACCTGTTTCAGGAGACGATCGAAACAGGCGCATCCCCAACGCGAGAAGAAACCTTCTACCAACTGTTCGATGTGCTCGATGATCTGATTGATCGCGCCATCACCATGCTGGTCGAACGATGGGTCAATGCCGCGCACAAAGTGCTGCACGAGCTGAACGAAACCCGTCTGCTGGTCGAAAGCCTGTACCGCGATGCAGAAGTCACTGACCGCACCACCCTGCAGGTATCACGTCTCAACCAACTGGCGCGTGAACTGTCGTCCACCCTCGATGATCGTGAAGCGCACCTGAAACAGATCTGCATCTCTCTGGCGGAAGTGCTTGCCCCGGTGGTCGTCGATATCTGGTTGCTCAAGCCGGATTCCACCGCTCTTGAACTGGCGTGGCGTCACGGCGCCGAACTGCCGGACACCCGCGACATGCCGCTGGATGCGCAGAACGATCTGGCGGTGCAGACATTCACGCAGGGGGAAACGATCTTCACGACCGACATGTCTGCATCGTTGCAGAGCGACTGGCGAATTGCAAACCTTGCGGTTCTGACCGCGCCGCTTGTAACGCAACGCGGTATTGCGGGCATCATCGTCTGTCAGGGAGACGTCCACACGCTTGCAGACCGCTCACAGCAAGAGTTTGTGCGCTCGGTTGCGAGCCAGGCAGCCATTGCGCTGGAGAATGCACGCCTGTATGCCGAAGTGCGCGCTTTCAATGTAAAGCTGGAAGCGCGCATCAACGAGCGTACCCAGGAACTCCGCACGCTCAACGAAATCGCGCTCGAAGTCAACAGTTCGCTCGACAGCGATACCATCATGAACAACTCGCTCACCAGGCTGGCACAACTGATCGGTGTCGAGCACGGGTCGATCATGCTGCTTGATCGCGAGACCGATCAGTTGATCAATTCCGCAGTGCTGGGACAGCAAGGCAACGTCGGCAATGTTCGCTTCCCGCTGGGAAAAGGGATCGTCGGCAAGGTGGCGCAGAATCGCAAACCATTGAACGTGCCGGATGTGACGACAGACCCGAATTGGGAGCCGCCACCCGAGGACGACGTCGCGGCAAAGCGCAGCGGCTCGATGATTGCCGTACCGCTGATCGCCCATCACGAATTGCTCGGCGTGCTCGTGCTGTCCCATGAGCAAACGGGATACTTCCGTGACGAACATCTGCGCCTGTTGACCGCCGCTGCCAATCAGATTGCGATCGGCATTTACAATGCGCAGATATATCAGCAGGTGGAACAGCAATACTGGCGTCGCTACGAGATGCAACAATTGCAGGAAAAGGCGGTGAGCCAGAGCACCGCGATTCTGCAAAGCCTCTCGGACGGGGTCATTGTGTGTGACCAGAACGGTGCGGTAATCACGGTCAACCTGGCCGCCGAGAAAATCCTCGACCGACCAATCGATGAACTTGTGACATGGAACCTTGGCGATCTGTTGCGCCGTCTCCTGGGACGACGCGTCGATGAATTGCCGCTGGATGATCTGCTGGCGCACCCGTGGGACGAACGCTCTCAACCGCGCACGCTCTCAGCGACGTTCCAGATTGGACTGCGTACGATCAGCGTGACGCTCGATCCGGTGATTTCGACCAAGGAAGAGTTGCTTGGCGCGGTTGCCGTGTTTCGCGATCGCACCCGCGAGGTTGAGTCGGATCGGCTCAAGACCGAATTCATCGGCACCGTCTCGCACGAACTGCGCACCCCGATGACATCGATCAAGGGGTTCACCCAACTGCTGACAATGGGCAATCTCGGACCGGTGAACGAGACCCAAAGGGAGTTTCTGAATATTATTCAGGCGAATGCAGAGCGAATGATTGCCATCATCAACGATCTGCTCGACATCACCAAGATCGAAACCGGCAGCGTCGAACTGGAAATTCGCCCGATTCATGTCGCAGAGACGCTGAGCAAAGTCCTGCTCGATCTCCAGGCGAAGGTGCACGAACGGCAGCAAACGTTGACCCTGAGCCTTCCCGCCGGGTTGCCGCTGGTGCGCGCCGATGCCCACCGGTTCAATCAGATTCTGTTCAATCTGGTATCAAATGCGGTCAAGTATACGCCGCGCGGCGGCTCGATCACTATCGAAGCGCGCGAAGTCAGCGCCGAGGCGGTTCCCGAAGACGAACGCGAGGGACTGCGTCCTGGACGCTACATCCAGATCGATGTGCGCGATACCGGCGTCGGCATTGCGCCTGACGACGTTCCGCGCATCTGGGAACGCTTCTACCGCACCGAAAACCCGCTCAAAGTGGAAGCTGGCGGCACCGGCCTCGGTCTGTCGCTCGTCAAACCGCTGATCAGGCTTCTCGGCGGACGCATCTGGGTCGAAAGCCAGATCAATGTAGGGAGCACGTTCAGTTTCGTGCTGCCGGCTGCCTGATTCCGCGTTCCTGTCTAATGAAGATTGAGAATTATAGCAGTTCTCATAGAAATTGAACCTCCTCAGACGAACGCAGTCACGCTTACGCTCCCCGTGCGGCGACCGCCTTGCGTGACGGTCGGAGAGAAGCAATCCGCCATCGTCCGTCGTCAGGCGCGCGACTCCGCTCGTGCGGGCTCAAGCCCTCCCTGAGCGCATGGAAGCCCCTGCGGGGCTGGCGTGTCGGTTATCCTTGCCATATGCCGGGGGACGCCGGGTTGATCCAGCCCGCAGGGCTTGCCCGACCTCAGCCAGGGCTTATGGAGATTGAGAATTAAATCCGCTATGCGGCACGAGCCGTCGGGCTAAAGCCCTCGGCTATCCAGGGCGAAGCCCGCCTGTGCGGGCTGTAGCGAATTATTTCTTCAAAGACCATCAGCCCGCCGGAGGCGAAGATGGAACGCTCCAGAAATCCAGGCAAGGGTTCAACGTATCTGAGAACTGCTATAAATCCGGTATGCGCCTTTGCCGTCGGGCTGATGGGGATTGAGAAATATAGCAGTTCCCAGATCCGTTGACCCCTGTCCAGGCCTGCCGTGTCGCGCGAGACGTCCGTTTCTGGCGGAGTGTAGACCGAAATTCATTTCGGTCACCGCGTGGGGCGCGCTTCCAGCGGAATGTAGACCGAAATTTATTTCGGTCATCGCGTCGGGAGCGCCATTCCCGGAAGCGTTCAATCTTGTCCAACAGGTTCAACCTTTGTGAGAACTGCTATAAATTCGCTATCCCGCGCCAGCCGTCGGGCTGAAGCCCTCGGCTATGCAAGGCGAAGCCC
>Ga0209162_1000522_pt1 | contig 41857 bp, 37 predicted proteins | sample YNPNPMetaG_FD_187121 | JGI IMG/M metagenome (GOLD analysis project Ga0209162, IMG submission 187121) | Anoxygenic and chlorotrophic microbial mat microbial communities from Yellowstone National Park, USA - YNP NP MetaG (SPAdes) (version 2) ...
GGCTGAATAAAGAATTTAAGCGGAGGACAAAATCTATGGAAATAGTTGCGGGAGAGACATCTTGTTACTTGCTACTGGCATTCATATCTTTAAAAATGGAGATGAGCTGGAGACATACAAAAATAGGCAAGGTACATCCTAATTTGCCTTTCTATAAAAAATTTACACAAGAATGTTGACACTACCCCTCTTTTTATTGCCTCAACAGCATTGTCTACAGCAGCATAAGCAGTTATCATAATAACTTTTGTATTTGGATACTTTGCTTTGACTTTTTCAAGGACAGCAAAACCGTCTAAACCTTCCATTTTTATATCAGTAAGAACAATTTCAAATTCCTGTTCATCAAGAATTTTAAATGCCTCTGCTCCATTTTTTGCAGTTATTACATTGTAATTTTCTTTTGTTAAGACATGTTCAATATTTTTTCTTGCGATTTCTTCATCATCAATAACTAAAATTCTTGGAGTTCTATTTGATGAAAGAATTTTTACTGCAAGATGTTCAAGAATTCTATTTTTTACTCCATAAAGCCCATAATGCCTCTCATTTAGAATTCTTTCAGCTTTTTCAAGATCAAGATTGTCTGAGGTTTTTTTGTTCCATGGCAGGCTTGTAAGATATTCAATATATGTTAATATGATTGTATATTCTGCTGTTGAAGGATTCATTTTTGAAAGAAGGTCAAGCTCTTTAAGGGCAATATCCTCAACACAAGAAGGCATTCCAGACTGAGAGATTTTTCTCTTTAACTCTTCTACTATGGTTACCTGATTTTCATCTTGATTATTTTTTTTAAATAACCCCATTTATCTCCTCTATTGCATTTTACAAATATAACGATGCATTTTGCAACATAAAAATTTTTCATACAAAAAAGATTCCTAATAAATTCAATGAGTTAGATAAATTAATTTTCTGGCATAGCAATTGTATTTAATAAAGCAGGAGGGTTAAGGTGAGGATAAAAGATTTAATGAAAAGATTTGAAGATTCCATGTCAGCTATAACATTTGCTGAGGCAGGGGAGTATGAGACTGCTCAGTTCATTATAAGAAAAAAACCCATGATTTTAGTAGTTCTTTCAAATAGAGAAGATATTTCAGCATTAAAATATGCAGTTAATTTAGGAAAAAGAATTAATGGAACATTAAAAATTCTCTGTAAAGAAGGCTTTACACAGGAGGAGGTCAAAACCTTTAAAGAGAAATATGAATTCTTAGAATTTGATAATTTTTCAGCAAAAAAATTCAGAATTCATATTGACAAAGCTGACCTGATAATCCTTTCTGATGAAAAAATGATTGATGAGATTAAATTTACAGATGTTCCTTTAATTTTTGTTCAAACAAATAAAAATTTAGTAGGAGGAGGATAATATGCAAAGAAAAAAGAAACCCTTAATTAAGCTTTTGTTTTACGGAGCAGCTACAGTAGGTATATATTCTGTGCTGTTTTTTAATGAACCTATTGTTAAAACCCTTTGTGCCAGAGGAGGATTATATGCATTGTTTCCTATTGTAACAGCGTTTATTTTCTCATTTGCCCATGGTAATTTCACAAGTTATTTCTGGCAGACTCTTGGAATTGAAGCAAAGAAGAAGAGAGTTGAAGTAACTCAACAGGATAGACCTGAAGAGAGAAAAGAAATTAGAACCCAATTAAGAGCATAAGAAAATAAAAGGAGGAGGGAAAATCATGGATCTTATAACAAATTTCATTGATTTAAACTGGATGAATGTGATGTATCTGTTTTTTGTAGGTTTTGTAGGAGGGCTTGTAAGTGGATTCATAGGTTCAGGCGGAGCTTTTGTTTTAACACCCGGAATGATGAGTATAGGAGTACCTGGTCTGGTTGCAGTTGCATCAAACATGTGTCATAAATTCCCAAAAGCACTTGTTGGAGCTATGAAAAGGGCTAAATTTGGTCAGGTTGATGTTAAGTTAGGTTTAGTTTTGGGAGCTTCAGCAGAAGCAGGGGTCTTATTTGGTGCTCATATTCAGGAACATATAAAGAAAACATTTGGAGATGCAGGCTCAAATCTTTATGTTAGCATGGCTTTTGTTATTGTTCTTGGAATAGTTGGCACATATGTCCTTTTAGATGCAATGAAAACAAAAAATAATGAACTAACAAATAAACCTGAAACTGTGACAAAAATTGCAAAATGGGTGCAGTCAATTAATATTCCTGGAACAATGGTTTATTTTAGAAGTCTTGGGACAAAGGTTTCTGTTTTATTTACAATTCCTCTTGGTTTTGCAACAGGAATGCTTGCAGCAACAATAGCAGTTGGTGGATTTATTGGAGTACCTGCAATGATTTATATTCTCGGTGCCCCTGCTATAATGGCATCTGCAACAGAGCTTGTTATTGCCTTTGTTATGGGATTAGTTGGTTCTTTTAAATACGCAATGGGTGGTTTTGTTGATATAAGGCTTGCAATGATAATTCTGGCTGGTTCTCTTTTTGGCGTTCAACTTGGTGCAATCGGAACAACCTATGTTAAGGATTATATGATAAAAATTGTTATGAGCGTTATCATGCTTGTTGTTTTACTGAGTAGAGCATTAATGGTTCCTGTTTATCTTTCTCAATTAGGAGTAATTTCTTCCTTATCAAATAATATGATTACTGTTCTTAAAACCACAAGTTTTATTATAATGATTGCAGCACTTTTGACAGGAGCATTGATTATAGCGGTAGCATTGTTTAAAGGATTAAGGCAGGAAAAGAGAATTCAGCGCGCAGAAGAAATTTCATCTTCTGTAACAAGCAGAATTTAATGGAGGCGGCAGATGATGACTTTTAAAAAAGTTCTTTCATGCATTGATGGTTCAGAAGAAAGCTTTCATGCTTTTGAGGAAACAGTAAAATTTGCAAAGAAAAAGAATCTTACTGTATTTGCTTTGACTGTTGCACCATCTTATCACGGTGATTTAAGTCTTGTAGGCATGGGAGTTTCAGTAGATGACTTGAGTAAACCTTTTAAAGAGGCTCTTTTAAAAGCAAGAGAAATAGCCAGTAAATATCAAGTTCTCATTAAAACTCTTTATGAGGAAGGAGAACCTTTTGAAAAAATTATTGATGTTGCTGAAGAAATCTCGTCTGATTTAATTGTTATGGGTAAAAAAGGAATGAGTGCTTTAGAGCAGATTTTGATGGGTAGTGTAACAGAAAGAGTAATAGGTTATAGCAATACAGATGTTTTGGTGGTTCCTAAAAATGCAAGTATTCAATGGGACAAAATTGTTGTAGCTGTTGATGTTTCAAAATATGCAGAAAAATTATGTAAAAGAGCCTTAGACATTGCAAAGGATTTTAACTCTGAAATAAACATTGTTTCAACAGTGGAAGTTTCTCCTGCAGTTTTTGCAATAAAACCAGAGATTTTTGATGTTCAGGTAGAAAAAACAAAACAATTTCTAAAAGAGATTGAGATGAAATTTCAAGAAGAAAATATAGTTGCAAAGTTCTTCATAGAAGAAGGAGAAGCTTATGAAAAAATTCTTGAATTGGTGGATAAAATTAAAGCTCAAATGATTATTTTAGGTACTCATGGAAGGACAGGACTTAGAAGACTTCTAATGGGTAGCACCTGCCAGAGAGTAATAGGACTTTCAAAATTGCCTGTTTTAGTGGTTAAATAATATTTAATGAATCTTTTTATCTCTGGTTGGGCAGGATTTAGACAGGCTCTTGATGTGCCACAGGAGTGGCATTTTATTGTTCCCTTCATTGATTTTGATGAGGATGGGATATTAAATTTACTGTCTCATAAATCAGGAAGTATTTTAATAGGCTGGTCAACAGGAGGACATATTGTTCTTAAGAACTTTGAATTTTTTTCTGAAAGATTTGAAAAAATCATTATAGTTGCAGGCTTTAAAAAGTTTACAGATTATGTTAATAAAAAAGTCATAAAAAGAATGATTCAAAAAATGCAGAATGAACCCGAAGTAGTAATAAAGGATTTTCTTTTAAATGCAGGATGCAGTCTTAATTTGCCTGAAAATATTGATAAGCAGAGACTTATTAAGGGACTTAAATTTTTAATAGATTCTGACATTCAAAATCTGAAGAAATATAATCTTATGGGTAAAAAATTAATACTCATACATGGGAAATCTGACGAAATTTTACCCTTTAAAGCTATGTTTGATTTAAGAAATCTTTTTCCAGAAGCTGAAACACATTTAGTTGAAGGTTCTCATTGGGTTTCTTTTAATAAAATCTTGAAATTGCCAGTAGAAAAAGGAGGTTTTTCTCTCATCCCTTTTTTACATGTCACCCTGAGGCGTAGCCGAAGGGTCTCCTTCTTTTTTTGTCATTCCGAGGGGGTAAATCCCCCGAGGAATCTCTAATTTAAAAACCTGTTAGATGAAAAAGGATGAGATTCTTCGCTGACGCTCAGAATGACAGAATAAGAGGGGCAGAATGACACCTTTTTGTCACCCTGAGGCGTGGCCGAAGGGTCTCCTATGGAGATTCTTCCCTTTCGCTTACTCGGAAAAGGATGAGATTCTTCACTCCGCTGACGCTCCGTTCAGAATGACAGAAAAAATGCTCAGGCGCTGTCCTGAGTCAAAGCCCTGAGCCGAAGCCCTGAGTTTATGCGAAGGGTCTGCGAAGGAATGACCCCTTTTTTACATGTCACCCTGAGGCGTAGCCGAAGGGTCTCATGAGGGGATTCTTCGGTCGCTTGCGCTCCCTCAGAATGACAAAAAAGAGGGTCAGACGCTGTCCTGAGCAAAGCGAAGGAATGACAAAATAGTCCAAAACATAATTTTCTATCAGCAATTTCAAGTTCTCCTGAAAGACTTGACATTGTGATATAAATTATACAAAATAAATTAATTTTTGCAAATTAATATTTTTAAGGAGACTTGAAATTTTTGATGCAAAAATTGTAATGTTTTAAAAAGGTAAAAAAGGATTAAATATGCCAACAGTCTATGTTTGGAAAGGTAGAACTGAAGAAGGCACTTTCATCAGCGGAGAAACAGAAGCTGAGAATGAAGGTGACCTTATTTTAGCTCTGAGAAAAAAAGGAATTATTCCAAGATATGTAAGGGAAAAAGAAGCAGGAAAAGTTTTCACAATAGGTGGTAGAGTTTCTCAGAAGGATATATTATTTTTCACCCGCCAGTTTGCAACTCTTTTTGCTTCAGGTGTTCCAATTGTTCAGGCTTTTGACGCCTTGACTGGACAGATAAAAAACCGAACATTCAGAAAAATCCTGGTTCAGATGAAAAACGATATAGAAAAGGGCTCTTCTTTAGCTGAAGCTATGAAAAGACATCCGAGAGTTTTTAGTTCTCTTTTTATAAATATGGTAAGAGCTGGTGAAGAAGGTGGAATGCTTGATAAAGTTCTTCAGAGAATGGCGGATTACTTTGAAAAAATGATTAAACTGAAAAGAAAAATCAGAGGCGCAATGATATATCCTGCTATGGTAATTTCAGTTGCCATTCTTGTTGTAGCAATTATTATGATATTTGTTATTCCAACCTTTGCAAAACTTTTCGGTGAAATGGGTATGGAACTTCCTTTGCCTACAAGAATTACAATTGCAATAAGCAACTTTATGGCAAAATCTGCAATTTTCATTTTGCTTGGAATTGCAGGATTTTTTATTTTCTTAAAACTTGTAAGAAGGACTGAAAAGGGAAGGAAGGTTACAGATAAAATTTTCCTTCATATACCTTTGCTTGGTGTAATTCTGCTAAAATCAGCTCTTTCAAGATTTGCAAGAACATTAGGCACTCTTCTTGGAAGCGGTGTTCCTATACTTTCAAGTATGGAAATATGCGCAAGAGCTTCTGGTAATAAGGTAATTGAGGACATAGTTATTGAAATGAAGGAAGATATTACAGCTGGTAAGTCTTTGACTGAGGTTTTGAAAACCAGACCATCGGTATTCCCTCCTATTTTTGTTCAAATGGTAAATGTGGGTGAGTCAACAGGAGCAACTGATGAAATGCTTAACAAGGTAGCTGATTTTTATGATGAAGAAGTTGACAATGCAGTTGCAAATCTTATGAGCATGCTTGAGCCTGCATTGATAGTTTTTCTTGGTGTAACCATAGGATTTATTGTTCTTTCACTTTATCTGCCAATATTCAAGCTTGGTGAAGTTGTTGGTAAAGGTGGCTAAGAGCTTCGTTTAGTCTATCAATATCTTTATCAGAATGACCTGCACTTACTGTTATTCTTATTCTTGGAATTTTTACTGTTGGAGGTCTTATAACAGGGGCATAAATCCCTGAATCCTCTAAAATCTTTGAAGCCTTCATTGCCTTTTCAATACTTTCAAAAAGAATGGGAATAATCGGAGTCTGTGTTTTTGTTGTTTGAAATCCAAGACTCTTTAATGTTTTCATAACTCTTTTTGTGTTATCCCAGAGTCTTTTAATCAATTCTTTGTTTTCAATTATAATCTTTAAAGAAGCATAAGCGGAAGCAACAATAGCTGGGGGAAGAGTAGTTGAAAAAATAAAACCTCTTGCAGAGTTTATAAACCATTCTATAGTGGATGAATTTCCGCAGACAAATGCTCCAAAAACTCCTACTGCTTTAGAAAGTGTTCCCATCTGAATGACAAAATCTTCAGGGTGTAAACTAAAATGTTTTAATGCTCCACAACCATCTCCAAGCACCCCTGTTCCATGAGCATCGTCAAGAAAAAGAAGAACTTGTTCAGACATGCATATTTCATAAAGTTCTTTTATCGGCGCTATGTCTCCGTCCATGCTGAAAACAGTATCTGTTATGATTATTTTTTTTCCCTTGCAATATGTTTTTTTGATTAATTTATTTAAGTCATCAATATCAGCATGTCTGTAAATAATTTTCTCTGCCCTGCTAAGTCTGCAACCATCTATTATGCTTGCATGATTGAGTTCATCGCTGAAAATAATATCATTTTCGCTGGTTAAGGCTGGAATCAAAGAAATATTGGCTGTATAGCCAGAATTAAGAATTAGAGACCTTTCTGCTCCTTTAAGTTTAGACAAAAGTTCTTCAAGTTTTTTATGTAAAATCGTTCCACCACTTAAAAGCCTTGAAGCTCCTGCTCCTGCACCAAATATTCTGACAGCTTCTATGCAAGCCTCTTTTACCAGTGGATGCTGACTCAATCCAAGATAGTCATTTGATGAAAAGTTTATATATTTTTTACCTTGAATTGTAATCTCCATCCCCTGCCTTGATTCCATATCTTTTACTGAACGGAAAAGATTTTCTTCTTTAAGTTTTTCAAGCTTTTTTTCAAAAATTTCAAAAAATTTTTCTGACATACAAATTACCTCTTGACAAATTTTTCATATTCGTATAATATTGGTGGTAAATAGTGGTAGAAAGTGGAACATGATATCTTTCATAGGGAAATATTACCATAATCTTGATCAAAAGGGAAGAGTTATAATGCCAGCCTCCCTGAGGGAGGTTCTGACAAATAAATATTCATCTGGCAAACTCTACCTTACAAATGCTCCTTTCGATAAAGCACTACATCTTTATCCTCTTGAAGAGTGGTTAAAACTTGAAGAAAAAATAAGAGAACTACCAAAGTCTGACGAAGCGGTAATGTACTTTTTAAGAAGAGTCATTGCTTCTGCACTGCCCTGCGAGCTTGATAAGCAGGGAAGAATACTTATTCCTTATGAACACAGACAGGATGCAGGAATAAACTCTGAGGTTGTAATTGTTGGTCAGATTGACAGAATTGAAATATGGGATAAGCCAACATGGGATAGCATTACAGACCCAACAAAAGTAGACATAAAGAGGATACAGGATGCTCTTGCTAAGTATGGATTATAAAAAAATACATATTCCTGTAATGGTTAAGGAAGTGATTCAAATTCTTAATCCTGAGGGAGACAGAATATATTTAGATGCTACAGTAGGATGCGGTGGACATTCTCTGGAAATACTTAAAAGACTTGGACCAGCTGGCAGATTGATAGGTATTGACAGAGACGAATCCGCTATCAGCTCTGTTAAGAGCATTCTTGATGATTCAAGAGTAGTTTTAAAAAAAGCAAGCTTTTCTCAACTTAAAGAAGTTTTATCAGAGTTAAATATAGAGAAAATTGATGGAGTGTTATTTGACCTTGGTGTCTCAATGCTTCAACTTAAAGATTTTGAAAGAGGATTTAGTTTTTATTCTGAAGACAGACTTGATATGAGAATGGATCAGACAGAGCAACTAACAGCATGGGATGTTGTAAACAAATATTCTGAGCAAAAACTGATACAGATTTTCAGGGATTATGGCAATGAACCTTTTGCAAGAAGAATAGCAAGGGAAATTATAAGGCAGAGAAACAAAAAAAGCATTAATACATGCAAGGAGCTTGCAGATTTAGTAAAAAAGACTGTTCCAGGACATGGGAAACTTCATCCTGCAACCAGAGTTTTTCAGGCAATAAGAATAGAAGTAAACAGAGAATTTGATGAACTCAGAAAAGGATTATTGCAGGCAGTTGAATTATTAAATTCTGGTGGGAAAATATGTGTAATCTCCTATCATTCAGGCGAAGACAGAGTTGTAAAACACTTTTTTAGGGAGGAAGAACAAAAAGGAAATCTCCGAATTCTTAATAAAAAACCTCTTTTACCGTATCTTGAAGAAATTTCCAGAAACCCTTCAGCAAGAAGTGCGAGACTAAGAGGAGGTGAAAAAATATGAGCAATTGCAAAATTTGTAATAGATTTTCATTATTTATTAAAGCAGTATTTATTCTATTTATATTAGTTATGATTTTTGCAACTTTATGGATAAGGTCAGCAATAATTGCAACTGAGTATAAATTAAGCACCCTTGAGCAGCAAAAAAAGGAACTTTTGATAGAAAAAAAACTTTTAATAGCTGAAAAAGCTTCCTTAATCTCTATTGCAAAACTTGAGACCACTTCCCAGAAGGAGATGATATTTCCTGACAGGAAAAAGGTTGTTTTTATTCAGGGAAGTCCAGAAGTTCTTGTAAAATCTGTAAGTTATAAAAAAGAAAGATAAAAAATGTTAAAGAGATTATCTTTAATAAAGATAATGCTCTCAATATTCTTTCTTGTTGTAATCTTTCGTCTTGTTCTTATAATGTTTGTTGAGCATGAAGCTTATCTTGCAAGGGCAAAAAGTCAGCAGATTCAAAAAGAAGAAATTTTTGCAAAAAGAGGAAATATTTATGACAGGAAGGGTAGGGAATTAGCAATCTCATTAGAGAAAGAGTCTATATTTGTTGACCCTGCTGATTTTAAATCAGAAAATATAAATATCTTGACTAATTATGTTTCTTTTAATACTAAACAGTTTGATAAAAGCAAAAGATTTGTATGGATTGGAAGAAAAGTTGACCATTCTGTAGTTGAAAAACTGAAGGCTTTAAAACTTGAAGGTCTTGGATTTGTGACAGAAGGAGCAAGATTTTATCCGAATGGTCATCTTGCCTCTCATGTTATCGGATTTGTAAATATAGATGACCAGGGCATAGAAGGTCTTGAAAGATATTACGATAAATATCTAAAAGCTGAGAAGTCATCAAAGACAATTATGAGGGATGCAGCAGGTAAAAAACTTTCCGATGGTAATTTCTGGGAAATAAAAGGCAATGATGTTGTTTTGACTATTGACGAAGGTCTTCAGTATATAGTTGAAAAACATCTTGATGAAGCAATGAGTAAATGGCAGGCTTCTTCAGCTACTGCGATTATGATGGACCCTTTTACAGGTGAAATTCTTGCAATGGCTAATAGACCTACATATGACCCCAACAATCTTAATTCTGTCAAAAACATGGCAAATGTAAGAAACAGGGCAATAACAGATTTATATGAACCTGGTTCAACATTCAAGATAGTCACAGCTTCAGGTGCTTTAGAGGAAAAAATTGTAAAACTCTCCTCTAAGTTTGATTGTTCTCAAGGTTATATTGATGTTGGAGGTAAAAGGGTAAAGGATGCTCACAGACACGGTGTTCTAACATTTGAAGAAGTTATTCAAAAATCATCAAATGTTGGCACAATAAAAATTGCTATGATGCTGGGTAAAGACAGACTTTATAAATACATAAAAAAATTCGGTTTCGGAGAAAAAACTGGAATAGACCTGCCTGGAGAAGTTTCTGGTTATGTAAGACCTCCTGAAAGGTGGTCAGGCACTTCTCTTGGAGCAATTCCAATTGGTCAAGAAGTAGCAGTTACGGCACTTCAGATTTTGATAGCCTACTCAGCTGTGGCTAATGGAGGATTCCTTGTAAATCCTTATTTAGTTTCAGAAGTCCGCTCTCCAGATGGAAAAATTTTGTTTAAGGCTGTTATAAAAAGAAATAGAGTAATTTCTGAAGAAACTTCTGAAATTATGAAAAATATTCTTAAAAAAGTTACAGAAGAAGGAGGCACAGCTACTCAGGCAAGATTGGAAGGAAATGCAGTTGCAGGTAAAACAGGAACAGCCCAGAAGTATGACCCAAAAACAGGCAGGTATTCTAAAGACAAATTTGTAGGTTCTTTTGTAGGATTTATTCCTGTGCAGAATCCCCGTATTGCACTGATAGTTGTAATTCATGACCCAAAGGGTGCCCATTATGGTGGTGTTGTTGCAGCGCCTGTATTTAAGGCAATTTCAGATGAAGCACTTGCATACCTTAATGTGCCGAGGGATGATGCCAAAGAAAAAGGACTTGTTGTGAAATTTCATGATGAAATTGAAAGAAAGGTAGTGTCAGTAAGGTGAAAATTAAAGAACTTCTGAGAGATGATTTTGAAGTTACAGGGAAAAGCGATATAGATATATCCTCTATTCATTGCAATTCTAAAGAAGTAACAAAACAAAGTCTTTTTGTTGCAATTACAGGAAACAGGGATGGTCATGATTTTATTGAAGAGGCTATAAAAAATGGTGCCATCTGTGTAATTTATGAAAAAAATCGTTTTAAACCATTGAATTATCCTGCTGTTACATGGATAGGAGTAAATGATACCAGAGATGCCTTTGCATGGATTTGCTCAAGATTTTATGATAATCCTTCGCAGAAACTTAAAATAATAGGAATTACAGGAACAAATGGAAAAACAACCACATCTTATCTTATAAGGGATATTTTGCAAAAACAAGGGAAAAAAACAGGTGTTATAGGAACCATAAAGTATCTGATAGAAAATGAGGAAAGAAATGCAACTCATACCACTCCTGAGGCATTGCATTTTCAAGGACTTCTTAATGAGATGCGAGAAAGAGGGATAGAATATGTTATTTCAGAAGTTTCATCTCATGCTCTTGCTTTAAAAAGAGTTGACTATACGGGTTTTGATATAGCGGTATTTACAAATCTTTCAAGGGACCATCTTGATTTTCATAAAGACATGGAGGAGTATTTTTCTGCTAAAAAAAGGCTTTTTACTGAACTTCTAAAAGAAGGAGGAACTGCTGTTATCAATATAGATGATTCTTATGGTAGAAGGCTTGCAGATGAGTTAAAAACAAAAAAAATTCTTTATTCACTTCAAAATCCTGATGTAGATATTTATGTTAAAAATTACGCTCTGAAATTTAAAGAAACTGAATTGGTAGTTGTCATTAAGGGAAATGAAGAAATGTTTATAAAGACTAATTTTCTTGGGATTCCTAATATTTACAATGTTCTTTCTGCTATTTCTGTTGGTTTTGCATTAGGAGTTCCTTTAAATGTTATAAAAACAGCACTTTCAGAAGCAAAGGCTCCTGCAGGAAGGTTTGAAAAAGTTGATGAAGGACAGGATTTTCTTGTATTTGTTGATTATGCCCATTCTCCTGATGCACTGGAAAGACTTTTAATGAGTGTAAAAAAGCTTAAAGAAAAAATTTCAGTAAACGGAAGGATAATAACAGTTTTTGGTTGCGGTGGTAACAGAGATAGAGGCAAAAGACCTCAGATGGGCAGAATTGCTACTGAACTTAGTGACCAGGTAATTCTTACATCTGATAATCCAAGATGGGAAGCTCCAAGAGAGATAATAAGAGAAATTGAAGGAGGAATCTCTAAGGACAATTACATTGTGGTTACTGACAGAAAAGAAGCTTTATGGATAGCAACCAGGATATGCAAAAAAGGAGATATATTAATTGTTGCAGGAAAGGGACATGAGGATTATCAGGAAATAGAAGGTAAAAGATATCCTTTCAGTGATAGGGAATTTTTAAAAAAGGCTTTGAAAGATTCAGGAAAACAAAGAAATGTTTACTCTTGATGATTTGTTAAAGACTACAAAAGGTGAAATCATATCAGAGGGCAAAGAAGTTTTCAGCGGAGCATCTATTGATACAAGAACAATAGGTGATGATGAAATTTTTTTCCCACTAAAAGGTTCATATAGGGATGGTCATGAATTTCTAAAAGAAGCCTTGAAAAAGTCATCAGGTGCAGTTGTATCAAAAGAAGTGAATATTGATTTTCAGGGCAAGACCGTGATAAAAGTTCAAGATACATTGAAATCACTTCAGGCACTTGCAAGACATTTAAGGAATAACTTTAAAGGGAAAGTCATTGCTGTAATTGGAAGTAATGGCAAGACAACGACAAAAGAATTGATTGCAAGTTTTTTATCAACAAAGTATAAAGTTCTTAAAACCGAAGGAAATCTTAATAATAACATCGGAGTTCCTATTTGTTTAAGCAGAGTTGAGAGTGATACAGAAATACTGGTTTTTGAGCTTGGCACTAACAGACTGGGTGATATAAGAGAACTTTGTGAAATATTGTTTCCGGAATATGTTTTGATTACCAATATAGGATACGAGCACATAGAGGGATTTGGCTCTATTGAAGGTGTAAGAACTGGAGAGCTTGAGATACTTCCCTATGTAAAGACTGTTTTTGCAAATGGAGATGATAACTTTCTTATGGATGGTCTTAGAGAATGGAAAGGGAATATTTTTACATTCGGAACTGGCAAAGAATGTGATTTCACTGCTCAAAATATTGTCTTTGAGAATGAGCATATAGAGTTTGATATTAATTCAGATTATGGAAATCTTCACCTTAAAACAAAACTTACAGGAATACATAATATGTATAACATAACAGGAGCGGTATCTGTAGCAGTTTACTTTGGCATAAATGAAAAGGATATTAAACAGGTACTTGAAGATTTTTGTCCTGTAAAAATGAGAGGTGAAATAATAAAGATAAATGGATTGGAAATTTTCTTTGATGCCTATAATGCAAATCCTTCTTCAATGAAAGCAGCCTTACAGGAACTTGCAAGAAGAAAAAAGGGAAGGACTGCTGTGGCTGTATTGGGAGATATGCTGGAACTTGGTGAGTTTACTGAAAAGGCTCATGAAGATATAGGCAAATGGCTTAAGGAGTTGGGAATCAGTTTTATAGGAGTGGGAAAGTTTATTAAAAATGCTTTAAGATATATAAATGGGCATGTCTTTGATAAACCTGAAGAAGCAGGAGAGTTTTTAAATAAAAGTCTTAAAGGCACTGAAGTTATCTTAATAAAAGGCTCAAGGGCAATGAAAATGGAGCAGGTTCTTAATGTTCTTAAGGAAAGGAGAAAGTAATGCTTTATGAACTTCTTTATAGATTGAGCGACCATATTTCAGGTTTTAATGTTTTTCGCTATATTACTGCAAGAACTGTTCTTGCTATACTGACATCATTTATTTTTACTTTTATAATTGCACCATCATGTATAAGGTGGCTTAAAAAATTGAGCCTTACTCAACATATAAGGGATGATGGACCGCAAACTCATCTCAAAAAACAGGGAACACCCACAATGGGTGGCATAATTATAATTGCATCTATTATAGTTTCTGTTCTTTTATGGGGAAATTTGAGAAATCAATATATGTGGATAATGATAATAAGTTTTCTTGGGTTTGGTATTATCGGTTTTATTGATGACTATCTGAAAGTCACAAGACAAAACTATAAGGGACTTGCAGGTAGATATAAACTGCTGGTTCAGTTTTTAATAGCTTCTTCAGTAACACTTTTTCTTTATTTCAACCCAAAAGATCCCTATAATACTGTTTTAAGTATCCCCTTTTTTAAACAATGGCTTATTGACCTCGGGATATTTTATATTCCTTTTGCAGTGTTTGTTATAGTTGGTTCTTCAAATGCTGTAAATCTTACTGATGGAATGGATGGTCTTGCTGCAGGTCTTGTTGGAATAGCTTCTATTGTAAATGCTGTGCTTCTTTATGTTTCAGGGCATGCAGTTTTTGCTAAGTATCTTTATGTCCTTTATATACCTGGCACTGGAGAATTGTCTGTATTCTGTGGTGCCATGCTGGGTGCCTGTCTTGGTTTTCTATGGTATAATGCCTATCCTGCTGAAGTTTTCATGGGAGATGTAGGTTCCCTAAGTCTTGGAGGAGCACTGGGAAGCCTTGCTGTAATCACGAAACATGAGATTGTCCTTGCTTTAGTAGGTGGAATATTTGTTGCAGAAGCATTGTCAGTTATTCTTCAGGTTGGTTATTTTAAGTTAACCAACGGGAAAAGAATTTTTCGTATGGCTCCGCTTCATCATCATTTTGAATTAAAAAAATGGCCAGAAACAAAAGTTATAGTAAGATTCTGGATAATAGGAATCATACTTGCCCTTTTAAGCCTCTTAACTTTAAAACTGAGGTGAGGAAATGTTAAAAGGAATTGTTATTACCTTCTTTATTTTGCTAATTTATGCAGTAACTGTAGCGAATGCAGATATTGATGCACCAAGTGCTGTTGTCGTTGATGCCCAGACAGGAAAAATTCTTTATGGTAAAAATCCTCACCTTAAGCTACCACCAGCAAGCACAACAAAGCTTGTAACAGTTATGGTTGCCCTTGAAAAACTTGAACCTGAACAGAAAGTGTTAATCTCTAAAAAGTCAGCTAAAACTCCAAGTGTATCACCAAAACTGATAGAAGGAGAAGTTTATAAGGTTCGTGACCTCATTTATTTAGCGTTGATGCGTTCTGTAAACTCTGCAGCAGTTGCTCTGGCTGAAGCTACCTCAGGAAGTGAAAAGAACTTTGTAAAACTTATGAATGAAAAAGTCCAGAAAATTGGAGCAAAAGATACAAGGTTTATAAATGCAAGCGGATTACCAGGTAAAGGACAGTATACAACAGTTTATGATTTAACAAGAATAATGTCCAGTGCACTTGTTTATCCTTTAATTAAGGATGCAATAAATACCCGTGTTTATCTGGTAAGGTCTGACGATGGAAAGGAACATTTTATTCAGAATACAAATCATTTATTATGGTCAGAAGACAACATGATAGGTGGCAAGACAGGTTATACAAGAAATGCGAGACATTGTTTTGTAAGCGCTTCAAGATTACATGGAAGGCTGGTATTTACAGCAATTCTTGGTGATAAAAACAGGGAAAAACTCTGGGAAGATACTCAACAACTTCTTGCCAAGGCGGATAATGTTCTTTCAGGTAAAGATGAACCAATTGTAACCTTTTCAGAGGAAAAGCCAATTAAGCCTGTTTCTTACAAAAGCACTACAAGAATAAAAGCAAAAGGTAAAAAGAAAGAGAAATGCAAAGCATTAAAGGTTAATAAGAAAACTGTTAAGAAAAGCCAAAATTTAAAGAAAAAAGGGAGCAAAAATGCAAAGACTGTTACAAAATCCACATGATTTAAAAGATAAAAAAGTAGCAGTAGTCGGTCTTGGTAAAAGCGGTATCGCAGTAGCAGAAGTGCTTTCATATTTTGGAGCAAGACTGATAATAAATGATAAGAAAAAAGAAGAAGAAATTATAAAAGATATCTCATCTTTTAATGGAAATATTGAAAAAATTTTAGGAGGCGGGCATCCGCCTGAGATTTTTGAAGAAGTTGATTTAATTGTTGTAAGTCCAGGAGTGCCTTTAAGCACTCCTTCAATTGTTTCAGCAGTTTATAAAGGTATTCCTGTTATTGGGGAGATAGAATTGAGCTATCAAATACTAATCTGGCTTAAAAATGATATAAAAATTTTTGGTATCACAGGTGCTAACGGAAAATCAACAACAAGCTCTCTTGTTTATGAAATTTTAAAGAAAGAGTACAAAAAAGTAGCTTTAGCCGGGAATATAGGATTTCCTGCCTCAAAGGTTGTTTTAGAGATTGCCAAGAGAGGAAGCTTTGAGATTGACTATCTTGTTTTAGAACTTTCAAGTTTTCAACTTGAAGGTATAAAAACTTTTAAACCAGATTTTGCAGCCATTTTAAATATCACTCCTGACCATATGGATAGATATTCAGACATGAAAGAATATATAAAGGCTAAGTCCAAGATATTTCAGAATCAAACACCTGACAATTACCTAATCCTAAATATGGATGACAGTAGCACAATTAACATTATTGACTATCTTAGAGAGTTGTATATAAAACAAGGGAAACTTCAGCACATTTTTTACTTTAGCAGATATCAGAGAGTATTTGGAGCCTATCTTGACAGAGGTTTTGTGAAGATTAATCCAAGAGACGACATTGATGAAGAAATTCTTGAAGAAATGGAAAACACTGTTCTTCATACATCTAAATTCAGGATAAAAGGTGTTCACAATATTGAAAACATAATGGCAGCATCTTTACTTGCTTTATGCGCAGGCTGTAAAGGAGATACTATAAAAGAAGTTGTTAAAGAATTCCCGGGGCTTCCGCACAGAATGGAGTTTGTGAGAGAAATAGATGGAGTGTCTTACATAAATGACTCAAAGGGAACCAATGTTGACGCTGTAGCCAAGTCTCTTGAAAGTTTTCCCGGCAATGTTATTTTAATTGCTGGTGGCAGGGATAAAGATGGAGACTTTTCCGTATTAAGAGAGCTTGTAAAAGAAAAAGTAAAGGCTTTAATACTTATTGGCGAGGCAAGTAAAAAGATAGCGGACGCCATTGGTGAATTAGTCCCCCATTATTTTGAAGATGATATGAAGTCCGCTGTTTTTAAAGCAAAGGAGCTATCAAAGCGTGGTGATGTTGTTTTGCTTTCACCCGGATGCGCCAGCTTTGATATGTTTAGAAACTTTGAACATCGTGGAGAAGTCTTTAAGGAGATTGTGAATTCTTTATGAACAGAGGTGCGATAGATAAAACTCTTTTAATTACAGTTATTGTCCTTGTAATTATAGGACTTATTTCAGTTTATAGTTCCACTTCTGTTTTAGATTCTGTTAAGGCAAAATATGCTGATAAAGGAGGTATGATTTATTTACAGAAGCAGATATTTACCATTGCGATAGGTTTTTTTCTAATGATTTTCTTTATGTTCATGTCTCCTGATAAGTTAAAAAAAATTGTATTTCCATTGCTGATTTTATCTTTCCTTCTGCTTATTCTTGTTTTTTCACCTCTCGGCGTAAGTGCAGGAGGAGCAAGACGATGGCTAAGACTTTGGCCAAGTGTATTTCAGCCTTCTGAACTTGTGAAGCTTGCAATGGTATTTTTTCTTGCCTGGTATATAAGCAGAGATAGCTACAATAAAGAAAGTATTAAACATTTTATAATTCCTGTTGGTTTAATGGCAGTTTTTCAATTGATTTTTTTAAAACAGCCTGATTTTGGTGCAGCAATGACTCTTGGAATGCTCACATTCATTATGCTTTTTATAGGAGGAGTGAGTTTAAGATTTTTAGGAGCAACTGTTTTACTGGCAGTTCCTATTTTAATTTATCTTGCAAAGGAACCTTACAGATGGAAAAGGATTACATCTTTTCTTGACCCTTGGGCTGACCCTCAGGGAAGCGGTTTTCAACTTGTTCAGTCATTGATTGCTCTTGGAAGTGGAGGTCTTATAGGACAGGGACTTGGTCAGGGAAAACAAAAACTTGCTTTTTTACCAGAAATACATACAGATTTTATATTTGCCCATATTGGTGAAGAGCTTGGATTTATAGGGGTATGTGCAGTTGTTGTATTATTTTTTATTATATGTGCGAGAGGATTAAATATTGCTGGAAAACAGTATGAGCCTTATAATTACTTTCTTGCATCAGGCATTACAATCATGATTTCCATTCAGGCATTGATAAATTTCGCAGTTGTAACTGGATTAGCACCTACAAAGGGTCTGCCTTTGCCTTTTATAAGTTATGGAGGGTCATCTCTCGTGGTAAATCTTATGGCTGTTGGCATTCTTTTAAATCTTTCAAGATTTAAAACAGACACTGGCTATGCGGAATTACCAAAACATGAAAAGCCAAAATTAAGAGTTTATAGGTATTATTACAGAGGTAAAAGATTTTCATGAAAGTCATAGTAGCAGGTGGTGGAACAGGAGGACATCTTTTCCCGGGAATTGCTCTTGCAGGTGATATTATGAACAAGTATCCTGAATCCAAAATAATATTTGTTGGAACTGAAAGAGGATTAGAAGCGAAAGTTATCCCTAAGATAGGTTACGAGTTAAAATTCATTTCTATAAAAGGCTTTGTAGGCAAATCTATTAATGATAAGGCAAAATCTTTTTATAGCCTCTTTAAGTCTTTGTCTGAATGTAAAGATATTATAAACTCATTTTCACCTGACATAGTTTTCGGAGTTGGAGGATATGCATCTTTTCCTATGGTTTTTTCAGCTTATTTAAAAAAAATTCCAACCGTTATACTTGAACAGAATACTGTCCCAGGACTTGCCAATAAAATTCTTGGAAAGTTTGCAGATGCTGTTGCCATCACTTATCCAGAAACAATAGAACACTTTCCAAAGGATAAAGTTTATCTAACTGGCACACCCATAAGAAAGGAAATTCTATCAGGTGACAGAAAAAAGGCTCAGAGCATTTTTAATCTTGAAGAAGGAAGGGCGACATTGCTAATTTTTGGTGGTAGTCTTGGAGCGAGAAAAATAAACAGGGCTATTACTGAAGGACTTTCATATATTGTTTCTTTAAAAAACAGGATTCAGATAATACATCAGACAGGTGAGGCTGATTATAACTGGGTTTCAACAGAGTACAGAAATCTTTCATTTAAAGCAACAGTGCTTCCATTTATCTATGATATGGCGGATGCTTACTCAGTAGCAGATTTAATAATATGCAGGGCAGGAGCATCAACATTAGCAGAGATTACAGCTCTTGGAAAAGCTTCAATTCTTATCCCCTATCCCTATGCAGCATATAACCATCAGGAAATGAATGCAAGGAGGCTTTTAAGTCGCGGAGCCTGTGAGATGGTTCTTGATAGAGAATTAAATGGAGAAGTTATTGCTAAAAAAATTATAAAATTATTAGATAATCCTGAAGCAAGAAAAGAGATGGAATTAGCATCCCATGCTTTCGGGAAAATAAATGCAGGAGAGAAAATAATAGAAATAGGAGAATCGTTAATCAGGAGGAGGATGTAGATGTATCAGTTCAAAAAGATTCATTTTGTTGGAATTGGTGGAATCGGAATGAGCGGAATTGCGACAGTTTTAAAAAATATGGGTTACAAAATTACAGGCTCTGATATTAAAGAGTCTGAAACTGTAAAAAGACTTAAAAAACTTGGAATAAAAGTATTCATTGGTCATAGTAAAGACAATATAGATGAAACAGATGTTGTGGTTTTTTCCTCTGCAGTTAAACCTGATAATCCTGAAATTATTAAAGCTAAATCTCTTGGAATTCCTGTTATACCAAGAGCTGAAATGCTTGCAGAACTTTGCAGGCTCAAATATTCTATTTTAGTTGCAGGTGCACATGGTAAAACAACAACAACTTCATTGATTGCAACAGTTTTAAGTGAAGCAGGCTTTGACCCTACAGTTGTTGTAGGAGGTAAACTTAAATCAATAGGAACAAATGCAAGGCTTGGTCAGGGTGAATTCCTGGTAGCAGAAGCAGATGAAAGCGATGGAAGTTTTTTGAAATTAAGTCCTGCCATAGCAGTAATAACCAACATAGACAGGGAACACCTTGATTATTTTAAAAATTTAAGACGGATAAAAAAAGCATTTCTTGAATTTGCCAACAAAGTTCCCTTTTATGGAGTTTCCATACTTTGCAGAGAATGCAGACACATTAGAGACTTAATTCCTCATTTAAGTAGAAGATATCTTACCTATGGATTTGACGAAGAATCAGATTTTTATTCAAAAAAAATAAGTTTTAAAGCACCTTATGTATTTTTTGAGGCTTTTTATAAAAATAAATCCCTTGGAGAATTTACTCTCACAGTACCAGGAAAACATAATGTTTTAAACTCACTGGCAGTAATATCTGTGGCAAAGGAACTTTCTATTCCTCTTGATACAGTGAAGGATTCCTTAAAGAACTTTACTGGAATTGGAAGAAGATTTGAGTTTAAAGGTGAAAAAAGGGGGATTAAATTTTATGATGATTATGGACATCATCCAACGGAGATAAAAGCAGTACTTAAAACTGCAATGTGGTTCAAACCTGAAAGAGTTTGTGTTATTTTTCAGCCTCACAGATACACAAGGACAAGGGATTTGATGGATGATTTTATAAAGGTATTCAAACAAGTATTGAGAAAAAGGGATATTTTATTTTTGATGGATATATATCCTGCCAGTGAAGCTCCTATTGAGGGAGTAAGAGGAGATGTTTTATATGAAAGATTAAAAAATTCTGGAGTTAATGTGAGATTTAACCCTGATAAAGAAGGCATAAAAGAGGAGATTTTAAAGGAGTTAAGAGAAGGAGATATTGTATTTACAATTGGAGCAGGTGATGTTTATAAAATAGGAGAGGCTGTGAGAGACAGGTTATAGAATGAACAGGTGTAAATTAAATAAAATTCTTGAATAAAAGTTATGAAAGCAATAGAGAATTTTTTAAAAGAAAAAGGAATTTTTTATAAAAAAAATCAACCTCTTGCTGCATATACAACTCTTGGTATTGGTGGAAAGGCTGATTTTATTATTTTCCCGGAGGAAAAAAATCTTCTGAATGTTATGGAAGTAATAAAGAATGAAGCAGTACCCTTTTATGTAATTGGTGGTGGTAGTAATTTACTTATAAGTGATAAAGGTTTCAAGGGTGTAATAATTAATACAAAAAAAATGGACAATATCAAACTGGATGGATTTACTCTTACTGCAGGAACAGGTGCAAGACTCGGAAGAGTTCTTGCCTTTTTACTTAAAAGAAATCTTTCAGGCATGGAGGGACTTGCTGGAATTCCTGGTAGTGTAGGTGGAGCAGTATATGGCAATGCAGGTTCCTTTGGATATGAGATAAAGGATTGCCTTGATGAGGTTGAGGTTGTCAATCAAAACATGCAGATAATAATTTTTAAAAAATCTGAACTTGGCTTGCATTACAGAAATTCTGGATTGCCTGAAAATTCAATAATAAAAAATGTGAAGTTTATTCTCAAGGAAGCAAAGAAAGATATTTTCAGTACTATGAAAGAGTTTCTTCATAAAAAAAGAGCAACTCAGCCTCTTAAAGACCGTTCAGCTGGCTGTGTCTTTAAAAATCCAGATGGTTATTCAGCTGGATTTCTAATAGACAAATCGGGATTAAAAGGAACGAGAGTTGGAGATATTGTTGTCAGCTCTGTTCATGCTAACTACTTTATAAATGTTGGTAAAGGCAGGGCAGAAGATTTTTTAAAGCTCATGGATATTGTTAAAGAAAAAGTTTTTAAAAGCTTCTCAATAGAGTTGGAACCTGAAATAAAATTTCTGGAGGTTTAAGATGAAAGTTGGTGTCATAGCAGGAGGAATCTCTTCGGAAAGAGAGGTTTCTCTTCGTAGCGGACAGGCTGTATTCAATGCATTGAAAGAACTTGGTTTTAATGCAGTATTTATAGATGCAGGAAAAGACCTTTGTGAAAAGATAAAGGAAGAAAAAATTGACATAGCTTTTTTGGTTCTTCATGGTGGTTGGGGAGAAAATGGTGCAGTTCAGGGAATGCTTGAGGTTATGGGAATACCTTATACAGGTTCAGGAGTTTTATCTTCAGCACTGGCAATGGATAAAGAAGCAACAAAAAAAATTTTTATTTACCACGGCATACCTGTTCCACCTTTTAAAGTAGTTTACAAACAGGATTATTTTTCTTTATCTTTCAATTTAGAACCTTTAAGCTTTCCTCTTGTAGTTAAGCCTGCAGAAGAAGGCTCTTCAGTGGGAGTAAATATAGTAAAGAATGAAGTAGAGTTGAAATCTGCACTTGAAAATGCTTTTAAATATGGACAGAGGGCAATTCTGGAAAAATTTATTGAAGGCAGGGAGATTCACATTGGAGTTCTTGGAGATAAAGCATTGGGTGGTGTAGAGGTTAGACCTAAAAAAGGATTTTATGACTATGAATCAAAATATACAAAAGGATTAACTGAATACATTCTTCCGCCTGAAATTAATAATGATTTATATGAAAAACTCAAAGATTTAGGTTTAAAGGCTCATAAGGCATTAGGATGTAAGGGAGGCACAAGGGTTGATATGATAGTTGACAGTAATGGTAATCCTTATGTTCTTGAGGTTAATACAATTCCGGGTATGACAGAGACTTCTCTTTTGCCAAAGATTTCACAACTTTCAGGATATGATTTTAAAGGACTTGTTAAAGAAATCTTAGAGCTAGCACTTAAAGAAAATGAAAGACAGTAAAATAAGGAAAAATTATGAGAAAATTAAGAAATGGTTACTGTTATTTTCAGTAGCAGGTAGCATTGTATTATTAATATTTTTTGTTTTAAAAGGTCTGACAATAAAGCAGATTACAATAATCGGTAATAAACATCTATCTAATGAGAATATAAAGGCAATAATGCAAATAAATGAGGGCAAATCAATAATTTATCCTTCTTCAAGAACTCTTTCTGAAAGACTCATGAAAACTCCCTGGGTAAAGGACGCAGTAATAAGAAAAGATTTAAGCGGAACGCTGACAGTTTTCATAAAAGAGTCCTTTCCTGTTGCAATTTCATTCTTTAATGAAAAAGCATATCTGATAGATTATGATGGAGTGGTGCTTGAAGATTTTACAGATAAAATTAAGAATGCAGAGATTTTTTTGCCTATTATAAAGAATATAGACCTTTTTACAAATAAAGATACTATTGTTTCTGCATTAAAAATTATTGATTTCTTTAAACAAAAGGGGGTTATTACAAAAAGTGATTCTGTATCAATACATGGTAACAATGCACAAGATTTAACACTTCAGATAAATGATTTGTCACTTATAATAGGCAAGGGAGATTTAGAAAAAAAGTTTGCAATGTTAAGAATTGTCAAAGGTGAAGTTGAAAGGCGAAATCTGAAAGTTCAGTATTATGACCTTAGATTTCCTGACAAGGTAATAGTCAAACCTTTAGAAGGAGGGAGCGAGACTTTTCAATGAAAGACTTAATAACTGTTCTGGACATAGGTACAACTAAAATATCTGTTATCATAGCAAGATTTGACAAAGAAAATTTTGAAATTCTTTTAGCTAATAAATATCCTTCCTCTGGTTTAAAGAAAGGAAAGATAGTTGATATGGAAGCAATTACCACTTCCATAAAAAAAGCTTTGAAGGACACAGTTGAAACATCAGGACTTAAGATAAAAAAAGGATTTTTATGTATTTCAGGAAATGATATAAATGGAACATACAGCAAAGGAACAACAAGGGTTAAGAAAAAAATTGTAACCCATGAAGATATAGACCTATCAATTGAATCAGCAACTGCTGTAAATTTGCCTTCTGACAGAGAGATAATGCACATATTACCTGTTGAGTTCATCCTTGATGGAGTAGGGGGCATAAAAGACCCAACAGGTATGAAAGGGATAAGGCTTGATGTGAAAGTTTATATTGTAACAGCTTCTCTGCCACAGATTGAAAATTTTGTTACCTGCTGTGAGAAGGCAGGTATTGAAATAGAAGAAGTCATTCTTCAGTCAGTAGCCTCATCTGAGGCGGTTTTAACAAATCATGAGAAAGAAACAGGGGTTTTAGTGGCAGATATAGGAGGCGGGACAACGGATATCACAGTTTTTTATGATGGGTATTTAAGGCACATTGCAACATATGGAATAGGAGGTAATCATATAACAAATGACCTTGCATTAGGGCTTAAGATACCTTTTGCTGAAGCAGAAAAGATAAAGTCGCAGTATGGGATTGCCCTGCCAGATATAAATTTTGGTAGTTTAAGATTCAAAAATAACAATAATGATGTGGAAGTAATAGGATTAGATAGAAAACCTATAAAGGTTCACAGTAGTGTTATAAATGAGATAGTTTATGCAAGATGCGAAGAGATACTCGGATTTCTTAAAAAAGAGATTGAAAGCCTTACAGATGATATATCAGTGAATTCTACTGTCTTAACAGGAGGCTGTTCTCTTATGCAGGGATTTATTCCTTTAGCTGAGGGTTTATTATCAATGCCTGTAAGAATGGGTAAGCCAGAAACAGGAATTGCGCAGATGCTTTCTGATGCAGGAATGGAAGAAGATATTTCAGAACAAAATGATAGTATTGCAGAATTCTATAGTCCTGAATTTTCATCTTCAGTAGGTTCATTAATATATGCAATTAAAGGAAGTTTTTTTAAAGAAGAAAAACATTTTGATGGTATATTCGGCAGGTTGAAAGCATTAATCAAAGAATGGTTATAGATATAAAATTTGAAGGGGGTAAAAATGTTTGAGATTGAGGAGTCAGAAAGGCCTATTGCAAAAATTAAAGTTATAGGTGTTGGAGGAGCTGGTACAAATGCTGTAAATACAATGATATCTGCTCAAGTATATGGAGTTGAATTCATTGCTGTAAATACTGATATACAGCACCTTGAAATTTCACTTGCACCAATTAAAGTTCAGATTGGCAAAGAACTTACAAGAGGCCTTGGTGCTGGTTCATCACCTGAACTCGGAAAGCAGGCAGCACTTGAAGACAGGGACACACTTCTTTCCTGCATAGAAAGAGCAGATTTAATTTTTATCACTGCAGGGATGGGTGGAGGAACAGGTACAGGAGCTTCTCCTGTAATTGCTTCTTTGGCAAAAGAACTCGGGATACTTACAGTTGCTGTTGTTACTAAACCTTTTTATTTTGAAGGGAAAAAGAGACTTCAGAATGCTGTTTTAGGAATTAAAGAGCTAAAAAAACTTGTTGATACGATTATAGTTATACCTAATGACAGAATTCACATGGTAGTTGAAAAGGGAACGCCTCTAATTAAATCATTTGCCATAGCTAATGATATTTTAAGACAGGCAGTTCAGGGTATTTCAGATCTGATACTAAATCCAGGCTTTATAAACAGAGATTTTGCAGATGTTAAAACAGTTATTGAAAATGCTGGGAAAGCAGTAATTGGGCTTGGTTTAAGTTCAAAGACAGAAGGTGCTATAGAGGCAGCGAAGAGAGCTATACACAATCCTCTTCTTGAAGAAAAATCAATTGAAGGAGCAAGAAGAATACTTATCAACATTACAGGCGGTTTTGACTTGACACTTGATGAGGTTCAAGAGATTGCCTCGGCTGTTTATGATGTGGCTCATGAGGAGGCAAACATTATATTTGGGACAGTAATAAAGCCAGAAATACAGGAAGAGATATTTGTAACAGTTATCGCAACAGGTTTTGAAGAAAAGGAGCAAGATATAGAGATAGAGCAGACAACAAAGTGGATTCCTAAACCAGTAGATGTTTCTTTAAAGCAGACAAAAAGAATAATTGATAAAGATATAGAATCTTTAACTTCTTTTAGCAAATCTGTTTCTTTAAATAATGTAGACAAAAAAGAAGAGTCTATTAATAAAGATTTAGAAAAACAAGAAATAATACAAGAAGATCAAAATATTAATTATGTTAATGAAGAGACCGCAGAGACTGAAATAAAAATGAATAAAGAAGAAAAAAAATCAGAAAATACTTTTGAATTAATTACTGAACCATCTAAGGAGATACCTGCTGATATAGAAGATGATGAAATTCCTGCGTATTTAAAAAAGAAACATCGGCTGTTTGATGAAAAAAATATTTAAAAAAATAGATGCTCTTCTTAGTAAAGAAAAAGGCAGTATTATAAAAGACCCAGGCGGTAAAAATAGAATATGCTTAATTTATCCTAATATCTATCAGGTTGGTATAAGCAATCTCGGATTTCAGGCAGTTTACAGGATATTAAACAGTAAAAATAATCTTGTCTGTGAAAGAGCCTTTCTTCCTGCTCAGGATGATATGAAATTTTATGAGAAAGGTCATAGCCTTGTTTCCATGGAATCCAGAACACCTGTCCATGAATTTGATATTATTGCCTTTAGTTTATCTTTTGAAAATGACTATCCAAATATCTTAAAAATTCTCAAACTTTCAAAAATTCCATTTTTCTCTATGCAGAGGAGCAATGCAGAGCCTTTATTGATTGCAGGAGGAGTTCTTTGTTTTTCTAATCCTGAGCCAATTGCTGATATATTTGACATAATTTTTGTAGGAGAAGCTGAAGCTTTAATTCACAGATTTATTGAAGTCTATTCAGCAGTTAAAAAATCATCTTACAGAGAAGATTTCAAAAAAGCTTTGAAGATAGAGCTATTAGACAAAGAAGGCTTCTACATTCCTGAAGCTTACAAGGAGATTTATGACAGGAAAGGAAAATTAAAAGGAAGAAAAGCAATATTGGAAAAAGCTCCTGAAAAAATAAAAAGAGTTTACTGTGAAAATCTTTCAGACTGTTTTGCCTTTTCACAGGTATTGAGTTCATCTGCTGTATTTTCAGATATGTATCTGCTTGAAACCATGAGAGGTTGCCCATTTAAATGTAGATTTTGTCTTGCAGGATATGTTTATCAGCCAGTAAGAAAAGTTCCCTTTAAAAGTCTGAAAGAAAAGATAGAACAGGCAAGAAAATTAAGCCCTGCTTCAATTGGTTTAATTGCTCCTTCACTATCAGCCTACAAAGAATTAAAAGAATTAATAAAGATTTCAGAAATAGAGCTTTCTTTTACATCATTAAGAGCTGACAGGACAACCTTTGAAGTCCTTGATGAAATTTCAAAAAAATGTAAAACTTTGACTTTGGCACCAGAAGCAGGCTCAGAAAGGTTAAGAAGAGTTATTAAAAAAGGGATTTCTGAAGAAGACTTGTTAAAAATTGCCAAAAAACTTTCTGATACAAAACTACAGACCCTCAAGCTTTATTTTATGATAGGACTTCCTTTTGAAAGAGAAGAAGATATTGAAGAAATAGTGATTTTACTGAAAAAAGTAAGAAATGTTTTCCATCGCAGAATAACTGCAAGTATAAGCATATTTGTTCCTAAACCCTTCACGCCCTTTCAGTGGCATTCTATGGAAATTTATGAGGTTGTGAAAGAAAGACTGAATAAATTAAAAAAGGATACATTACAAATAAAAGGCTTTAGTCTTTTTCATGAAGTTCCTAAGTATTCATATATGCAGGGATATCTATCAAGAGCTGACAGAAGAGCAAGGCTCTTAATTGAAAGAGTTTCTGAAGGTGAAAATTTCAAAAAACTAATGGATAATGTAAAGCAGGATATTTATAAGACAAAGAGTTTTAAAGATTTTCTACCTTGGGAATTTATAGAGCATGGAAGGTTTCTTTCAAAAGAAATTCTCTGGAAGGATTATGAAAAAGCTAAAGTTGAGGCAAAACTCCAAACTGAAAGCATTTGACAAGGTCTGGAGCATTTATATTTCCTTTTGATAAAATCATGGCTCTAAATCTGCATCCACCACGACATACTTCAAGAAAGGGGCAATCTTTTTTTGCACAATCAAGTTCTTTAAGTAAAATCTGTGTTTTTTTCTTCCAGAGATTTTCAAGACCATCCTCTACATTCCCAATAGGTTGTTCTTTAAAAAAAGAGCAAAAAGCAACTTTTCCTGAAGCTGTAACAGCTATAAGATGCATTCCACAACCAAATTCTTCAGCACGAGGGTGTTGTACATTAAAAAAACCGTATTTATTCATAATTGAGCCTGCTTTTTGAGGATTTATCCAGAATTCTTTGTTTTGCTTAAGATTTCCAGTCATGGTTAATGCATCAACTGTCCATTCTCTTATATTCAGATTTTTTATAAATTTTTCAAGTTTATCAAAATCATCAATATTTTGTTTGTGAATAACAGTTGCAACAGAAACATCAAATCCGAAATCTAAGGCATTCTTTAAAGCCTTAAGAGTTTTATCAAAACTTCCCTTTCCTCTTAATGCTTCATGCCCTTTTTTCATTCCATCAATGCTGAACTGAATTTCTTCAACATTGAGTTTTCTTAAGGTTTTTTCATCAAGTAGTGTTCCATTAGTAAAAAGAATCTTACGGAAGGCAAAATCTTTCAGAATTTCATTAATTCTGTCAAAATCCTGATGCATTAAAGGCTCTCCACCTGTAATTAAAACCCTCAATCCCTGCATTTCTTCAAATTCTTTAAGAACATTTACAATTTTTTCAAATGGTAAGTCTAATGGTTTTGATTCTCCAACAAAGCAATGGCGACATTTGAGATTACATCTTTTTGTAATTTGAAGTTCAAGATACCTGAGAGAAGGAACAGGTGACTGCTTTAACAAAGGTCTTCTCTTTTTTACAGGTTTTTCTGTAAGAATTTTCTCGTTAAGGCAAAATTCAAGAAGTTCTTTATTTTCTATTTTAGAGCCATTTTGAGCCTTTTTTAATATTTCCAGTGCGTTTTCATCAAGGCAATAAAGCTCATCTGTTTTAATGTTGTATACAGCAGGGAAATCAATGAGCTTTAGGAAAACATTTTCATTAAGAAAGTAGTATTTATGCGAGTTCATATACAGAAAGTCTTTCAGGAATATAGCATTTAAAATGAAACTGCCTGTCTATGGCTTCCTTGAAGCTTTCTATTATTTCAGGTTCACCATGCACAAGGAAAAGCTCTGGATTAGTTTGAATGGTACTTAGCCAGTCAAGAAGTTCCTTCTGGTCACCATGGGCTGAAAAACCGCCTATGGTGTATATTTTTGCTCTTACAGGAACAGTTCTGCCAAGTATATGAACCTCTTTTTCTCCATCAACTATTTTTCTGCCAAGTGTGCCTCTTGCCTGAAATCCTGCAAAGATTACACTGCATTCCTCTCTATGAAGATTGTGAATTAAATGATAAACAACTCTTCCACCCTGACACATTCCGCTTCCTGCAATGATAACAGCCCGTGATTTTATTTCATTTATTCTTCTTGAATCATCAACTGTTTCCATGAAATGGAGCTTTATTGCTGAATGGTTTTTATTCCATATCTGTTTTTTCGCTTCGTCATCAAAAACTTCTGGATAGGAAAGATAGATTCTGGTTGCTTCTTCAGCAAGAGGGCTATCAAGATAAACATTGATGGGTTCAAGCATTCCCTGTTTTACTGCTTTATTTAGAATATACAGAATATCCTGCGTTCTTCCAACTGCGAAAGCAGGTATTATCACATTTCCATCTTTTTTAAATGTATCTTTTATTGCCTGAATTAATTCATTTATGCTGTCATCAAGGGTTTTATGAAGTCTGTTTCCGTAAGTTGATTCAATTACAACATAATCCGCTTCTGTTATGTTTTCCGGGTCTCTTATTATTGGATTTCCCTTTCTGCCTATATCTCCTGAAAAAACAATTTTCTTTCCATTACTGCTGGTAATTATAACAGAGGATGAACCAAGAATGTGTCCAGCATCAATAAGTTTTATTGAAATTCCATTAAAATTAAAGATTTTATTGTAAGGAAGAGGCTCAATTAGTTTTAAAGCTCTAAAAATATCTTCCTCTTCGTAGATAAGTTTTTCATGCTTGTTGTTTTTCTGGACTTTAAGAGCATCAAAAAGCATTATTTCAAGTAAATCTTTTGTTGCAGGAGAGCATAAAATCCTGCATTTCAATCCATATTTTGCAAGTTTTGGAATGAGTGCTGAATGGTCAAGGTGAGCATGAGTAATAATAACAAGGTCAATTTTTTTCGGATTAAAGGGAAAGGGTTCAAAATTAAGATATTCCTTATCATATTCCTGAAATATTCCGCAATCCACAAGAATGCTTTTATCTTCTACATCCAGAAGAAAGCATGAGCCGGTAACTGTTTTTGTCGCTCCGAAAAATTGAATTTTCATTACTAAAATAATATCATAAATTTACTAATTTTTGTCATATCAAGATTAATCCTAAAAATGCCTATAGGGAAGAGCTGTCTTGAGCCAAGCCCTGAGCCGAAGCCCTGAGCTTACGCGAAGGGTCAGCGAAGGGTCTCCTCCTTTTTTGTCATTCCGAGGGGGTAAAACCCCGTAGACGCTGTCCTGAGCGAAGCGAAGGAACTCTCTAATTAAAAACCTGTTTGGGAAAAGAATCAGATTCTTCCCCTTCGCTTCGCTCAGGGTCAGAATGACAAAAAAGAGGGGCAGAATGACAGAACAAGAAACCCCGAATGACCTCTTACTTTGTCACCCTCTTACTGTGTCACCCTATTTTCTCCTCTGTCACCCTGAGGCGAAGCCGAAGGGTCTCACATTGGAGGAGATTCTTCGTTGACGCTCAGAATGACCCCTTACTTGTCACCCTGAGGCGAAGCCGAAGGGTCTCCTGAGGGGGATTCTTCACTCCGCTTTCTCGGAAAAGGATGAGATTCTTCCCCTTCGCTTCGCTCAGGGTCAGAATAACAAAATAGTCCAAAAAATAATTTTCTATCGTCAATTTTAGGTTAATCCTAAAATCGCTGATTTAGGAAATGCTGTGTTTCGCTCATGAGAGATTGATAGGTAAAAACAATAAATTAATTTTTTTGCATAAATGAAATCTATTTTTCAACATAAATAAAGAAATGCTAAAATTTTTTATGCAGAATGTTATAGATGCCAGAGGTCTTGGTTGCCCTAAGCCCATTATACTTGCAGAAGAAGCCCTTTCAAAAATACAGGAAGGAACAGTTGTTGTTCTTGTTGATAATGAAGCATCTGTTGAGAATCTTAAAAGATATTCCACAAGATTTGGATACTATTGTGAAGTAAATAAAGAGGATAACTACTGGAAAGTATATATAGTTAAAGGTTATACATGTCAGATTGCTCAGCCAGAAAAGGATGAACAGAAAAAATTGTTAATCATTATATCATCTGATACAATGGGCAAAGATGAAGCATTGGGAAAAATTCTCATGAAGGTTTTTTTTGAAACCATGATTGCCACAAAACAGCTACCTGATATGCTTTTTTTCATGAATACTGCTGTTAAAATGACTACAGAGGATGAAGAATTTATAGCAATACTTAAAGATATTGAAAAAATGGGTACAGAAATATTTATATGCGGAACATGTTTGAAGTTTTATAATCTTGAAGACAAACTAAAGGTTGGTTATAGAGGCACGACAACTCATTTTGTTGAGGGAATTTTTGATTTTCAGAAAACTGTCTGGATAGGGTAGTATTTCATCTATTTTAATTTTGAGGGAGAAGTAAAATTTTGCTATATCCTCAGTTAATATTTTTATGAAGACCTCTACAACTTCAGGGTCAAAGTGTTTTCCGCTCTGGCTCTTGATATATTCAATAACCTTATACTCGGGCCAAGCTTTCCTGTAAGGCCGATCGCTAATTAGCGCATCCCACACATCCACAACTGCAAAAATTCTTGCTGAAAGCGGAATCTGTTTGCCTTTCAAACCACGGGGATAACCCGTTCCATCCCATTTTTCGTGGTGGCAGTAAGGAATCTCTATCGCCTTGCTCAGGTAGGAAATAGGCGAAAGCATTTGAAAAGCATATTCAGGGTGCTTTTTCATAATCTTCCATTCGTCATCCGTGAGATTGCCAGGCTTTAGCAGTATGGAGTCCGGAACCCCGATTTTACCGATATCGTGAAGCAGTGCACCCAGGCGGACATAATAGAGTTCTTCCTCTTTCATTCCCATAGCTCTTGCAATTCTGACGGTCATTTCTGTCACCCGCTGGCTATGCTCAGCTGTTTCCTCTTCTTTCAGAGAAAGAGCTGTTCCCCAGCCTTCTATGGTCTGGTTATAGGCATTGATTAGCTCTGTATGTTTGCGAAGTATATCGTCAACAAGAGCTGCATTTTCTATGGCAATCGCAACCTGTCCTGCCAGGGTTTCTAAGAAATCCATCCATTCGGAATTTTCTTGATGAGCTGTGCGATGAAATATCTCAAGCACACCGAGAATTTTTCTCTTTGCTACCAGAGGAACAGCATAATAACTTACAAATCCTTCCTTTTTTACGAGGTCATTTTGCATAAATACTTGATTATCAATACGGGACAAATCAGCAATATGAATAGTCTTCCGTTCCTGAACTGCTTGCCCAGAGATTCCACTACCCACAGGTATCCGGGCCTTTTTAATTTCGTCAAAGTGAAATCCCCTTGCATCCGATGAGGGGAAATGCAGCAGCGCTTGCTATGCCTCCTTGCTTCAATGCCACGTCCTTCCTGGGTTTAAAGAATGGGGCCTCTAAGATGTTTTGGGTTATCTGAGGCAAACCAGTCCGAATGGCACGACCAGTTGGACCCTGACCTTCAGGGGATTCATCCCAGCGTACGGTTATCTCCTTGGGGTAGGAAATATCCTCCGGATAATGAGCCAGAAGTCTTACGGAGCCGTCTTTTTCTGCCTTACCTAACCAGGCAAGGGTTAAACCAAAATCCTCCACCACTGTACGCACCACATGCTTTGTTCTACCAATAAGGGAAAAGTTTTCTACAAGGGTTTCCACTGCTCGGTAAAGAGTGGAGAGGAGCTTTATCTGATGATGAATTTTATTTTCAGCCTTTTTTCGCCGGCTGATGTCCCGGATAATCGCTACTGCCCAATATTTGCCCTGTTTTTTAACAGGTGCAACAGTGATTTCTATGGGGATTCTGCTGCCTGACTTGTGTTTTGCGGTGAGTTCCACAACTTTTCCAACAGCCAGACCAGTCCCTGTTTTACGAAAGACTTTAAAGCCCTTTCAGAACTGCTCACGATATTCCTCTGGCATAAGTATGTAATGGACATCTTTTCCAATCATTTCCGAGGCAGAATATCCAAATATCCTCTCTGCAGCAGGATTCCAACAGGTTACCCTGCCCTCTTCATCAATCATGATGATAGCGTCCAGAGCATTCTCCGATATGGCTAAAAACTTATCTTCGGCTTCATTAAGCCTCTTTTTATCAAAGTCTTTCTGTGACATTGCCTTTTATTACATCATGAAGTATTTGCATATATCCTTTTTCAGCTGATATTCTCTTTTAAGATTATAAAAAGCATATGCTTCGTTGTCAAAAAAAACTTTGTTCTTGATTTTGCCGATAGGAAAGAGATGTCTTGAGCTCATTCAGTCATTCCGAGGGGGTAAATCCCCCGAGGAATCTCTAATTAAAAAATTTGTTTGGAGAAAGAATCAGATTCTTCCCCTTCGCTTCGCTCAGGGTCAGAATGACTCCTTTTCTGTCACCCTGAGGCGTTAGCCGAAGGGTCTCCTGTGGAGATTCTTCACTCCGCTAACGCTCCGTTCAGAATGACAAAAAAAGGAGAATGACAAAATAAAAGAGGGTCAGACGATGTCCTGAGCCGAAGCCCTGAGCATATGCGAAGGGTCTGCGAAGGGTCTGCGAAGGGATGACAAAATAGTCCAAAACATAATTTTCAATCGGCAAATTTAGGTTGTCCCTGAAATTGCCGATAGAAATCTCTTTTCGGGTGATTTTGTCATCCTGAGCGCAGCGAAGGATCTCCACCCTTTTCACCAAACAGGTTTTTTCAATCAGAGATTCTTCGGGGCATTAAGCCCCTCAGAATGACGGGATGAGAGAAAAACCTCCTTTTTCTAATGGCAAATTTAGGTTGTTTTCCACATTTGACAAACTCTGAATTAATTAGATAAATTAAAACCTTATGCATCAGGCATTAAGAGAGATATTACACAGAGCATTAAAATCACTTGATTTCCCTTTAAAAGAGGAAATAGAGTTAGAGATTCCAAAGAGTGAATCCTTTGGAGATTTAAGCACTCCTCTTGCAATGGAGCTTGCTAAAATACTTCATCAGCCTCCCCGTAAAATTGCAGAAAGAATTGTATCAGCCTGTGATAAAGACATATTTGAAAGCATGGAAATAGCTGGACCGGGTTTCATTAATTTCAAATTTAAGAAAAGCTTTATATTTTTTGAACTTAACGAGCTTTTAAAGAAAGGAGAAAGTTTTTTCTTTCGTAACATAGGTGATGGCAAAAAAATTCAGATAGAGTTTGTAAGTGCCAATCCTACAGGTCCTCTTCATCTTGGTCACGGAAGAGGCGCAGCTGTGGGTTCAGCATTAGCAAATATTTTGACAGAAGCAGGCTATAATGTTTCAACAGAATACTATATAAACGATGCAGGGAAACAGGTTGAACTTCTTGGACTAAGCGTATATATTGCTTTGCAGAGACTTTTTGGAAAAGAAATTCAGATGCCTGATGAATGTTATCAAGGTGAATACATATTTGAGTTAGCTAAAGAAGTCTACGAACTTTACAGTAATGATTTAAAAGACAGAAGTTTTGAAGAAATAGGAAGCTTTTTAATAGATTTTGCCTACAAAAAAATTCTTGATGAAATAAAGAAAGACCTTGAAGACTTTGGAGTTATTTTTAATCAATGGGTAAGTGAAAGAGAGCTTTATTCAAGGAAAGAGGTTCAAAATGCCCTTCAGAAACTTAGAGAACTTGGTTATTTATATGAAAAAGAAGGAGCTTTGTGGTTTAAATCAACTGCTTTTGGAGATGATAAAGACAGGGTTGTTGTTAAAAGTGATGGAACATACACATATTTTGCCTCTGATATTGCCTACCATAAAAATAAAATTGACAGAGGATTTGATGAGCTTATAAACATCTGGGGCGCTGACCATCACGGCTATATTAAAAGAGTTGAGTCTGCTGTGCAGGCACTTGGTTTAAAAGCATCGCAGATTAAAATTCTTCTTGTTCAGATGGTCAATCTTTTAAGAGAAGGCAAACCTGTTCAGATGTCAAAACGAGCAGGAACATTTGTAACTTTAAGAGAACTGATTGATGAGATAGGCTCTGACACAACCAAATTCATATTTCTTACCCGCAGGCATGATAGTCATCTTGAGTTTGATGTAGAGATTGCCAAGAGACAGTCACAGGAAAATCCTGTTTATTATGTTCAGTATGCACATGCGAGGATTAATAGCATATTTGAGAAGGCTGAAAAAGAGCCAGAATTTTTCACAGGAGAACTTTTTAATGAAGATGAGTTAAGAGTTATAAAAAAGGTTCTTTTATATCCCATGATTTTTGAAATAAGTGTTCAGATGAGAGAACCCCATAGAATAACATTTTATTTACAGGAACTCGCTTCTTTGTTTCACAGCTATTATCACAAATACAGAGTTATTTCTGAAGAAGAAGCTTTGACAGAGACAAGATTATGTCTTTGCAGGGCTGTTATGCTCGTTTTAAAGCATGGTTTAAGGATGCTTGGAGTAAAAGCACCTGATAAGATGTAGTCTAATAACTTCCAAATTTTATTGCATCAGCAACCTTTACAACCTTTGACATAAGTCCTACATCATGAACTCTCACAATATTTGCACCATTTATCACAGAAATGGCAACTGATGAGGCTGTTCCTTCAAGCCTTTCTGAAGGAGATGCGTCATTAAGAATTTTTCCAATGAAACTTTTTCTTGATACTCCAATAAGAATGGGCTTGCCAAGTTGAGTAAACTCTTTTAGATTTTTAATTATTTGAAGATTGTGATCTAAAAGTTTGCCAAAACCTATACCTGGGTCTATGATTATCATATTTTCCTCAACTCCTGCCTGTTTTGCAAGAACAATAGAACCTCTTAAATATTCAGTAATTTCAGGAATCAAGGCATCATATTGAGGGTTTTTCTGCATATCTTTAGGTGTGCCTTTTATATGCATAATAATTACAGGGACTTTATATTTACTCGCAACTTCAGGCATAAGAGGGTCAAATCTAAGTCCGCTTATGTCATTGATAATTGTTGCTCCTGCATTAATCGCCCCTTCAGCAACCTTTGCTTTATAAGTATCAATAGATATAGGAATTGATAACTTTTTAGAGAGAATTTCAATAACAGGGATTACTCTTTTAAGTTCTTCATCTACAGATATTGGTTCTGCTCCGGGCCTTGTGGATTCTCCACCAATATCAATTATATCTGCTCCTTCATCTACCATTTTTAGAGCGTGTTTAACTGCCTTATCTATAGAGATATACTTACCGCCGTCATAGAAGGAATCAGTTGTTATGTTCAAAATGCCCATTATATAGGTTTTTTTTGAAAAGTCAAGGGTGAAACTGTGGAAATTAATCTTCATGCAGCTTTTCTGAATTTTTCAAGTATTGCTTCTAACTCACTGGCTTCAAGTGTTTCTCTCTCAAGAAGAGCTTTAGCTACAGCATCCAGTAAATTTCTGTTTTTTTCAAGCAATTCTTTTGTTTCAAGATATGCTTCAGTTACAATTCTTTTTGTTTCTTCATCAATTTCTTCAGCTGTTTTATCAGAGTAGTCTCTGTGTTTTGCAATCTCTCTTCCAAGAAAAACATGCTCCTCTCTTTTGCCGAATGTAAGAGGTCCCATTCTTTCGCTCATTCCCCATTCAGTAACCATTTTTCTTGCAAGTTCTGTGGCTCTCTCAAGGTCATTTCCTGCGCCTGTTGTCATGGTTTTTAAAGAAATTTCCTCAGCAACTCTTCCCCCTAAAAGAACCTTAAGAGTTCCGTAAAGATATTCTTTAGAATAAGTATATCTGTCATCTAATGGAAGTTGCTGTGTAACTCCAAGAGCTCTTCCTCTTGGAATGATGCTAACTTTATGAATAGGGTCTGTTGCAGGTGTAAGTTTTGCTACAAGGGCATGACCTGCCTCATGGTAAGCTGTTATTCTTCTTTCTTCTTCACTTAAGACCATGCTTTTTCTTTCAACCCCCATCAAAACCTTGTCTTTTGCTGATTCAAAATCATTCATATGAACTGTTTCGCTATTTCTTCTTGCTGCAAGTAATGCAGCTTCATTAACAAGATTTGCCAGGTCTGCACCTGAAAAACCAGGTGTTCCTCGTGCAATTTTATCAAGGTCAACATCTTTGTCAAGTATAACTTTTTTGGTATGGACTTTTAATATCTCAAGCCTTCCTTTTACATCAGGAAGTGGGACAACAATCTGACGGTCAAATCTTCCAGGTCTGAGAAGCGCAGGGTCTAAAACATCAGGTCTGTTTGTTGCTGCAAGAACTATGATGCCCTCATTGCTTTCAAATCCGTCCATTTCAACTAAAAGCTGGTTAAGTGTCTGTTCCCTTTCGTCATGTCCACCTCCAAGACCTGCTCCTCTCTGTCTCCCAACAGCATCTATCTCATCAATAAAAACAATGCAAGGTGAATTTTTTTTAGCCTGGTCAAAGAGGTCTCTGACTCTACTTGCGCCGACTCCTACAAACATTTCAACAAAATCAGAACCAGAGATTGAAAAAAATGGAACACCTGCCTCACCTGCAATTGCTTTTGCTAAAAGAGTTTTTCCAGTTCCGGGAGCACCCACAAGTAAGATGCCTTTTGGTATTTTTGCTCCTAATTTGACATATTTCTGAGGATTTGTAAGAAAATCAACAATTTCTTTTACTTCATCCTTTACTTCTTCAATTCCTGCAACATCTGCAAAAGTTACCTTTACTGCTTTATTTGAAAGCATTTTTGCTCTTGCTTTTCCAAAAGACATTGCCCTGCTACTTCCTGCCTGCATCTGTTTCATGAAGAAAATCCAGAGGAAAACAAGAAAAATAACAGGACCCCATGAAATAAGGAAGTTAACATACCATGGAGTCTGGTCAGGAGGTTTTACAGATATTTTAACATTCTTTGAGGAAAGTTCTTTTATAAGGTCAGGATAGTTTATGTAATAGGTTTTAAACTGACTGCCATCTTTCAGTTTGCCAGATATTGTATTGTCTTTTATTAAAACTTCTTCTATCTGTTCGCTTTGAAGCTTAATTAAAAATTCGGAGAATATTATTTCTTTTTCAGCCTTTTGTGGTATGCTTATAAAATTGAAGACTGCAATTATGACAACTCCAATTATAAGCCATACAATTAAAGTTTTGAAAGAGCCTTTTACCTGTCCATTCATAAATTAATTTTAACTTAAATTCAGAACAAAAGTAAAAATTTAAATTTGCTGATTAAAGAAAGGCTGTCTTTCGCTCATGAGATATGCTTGGACAGGTTTTTCTTCTCGCAATTTATGAAAGGCTGAAGTGTCTGATAATTTTAAGATGAGTTATAATAATTAATATTTCAACAAATCAAGGAGGCATTATGCACATAGCAGTAATAGGAACGGGTTATGTAGGACTTGTTACTGGAGCATGTTTTGCAGAATTTGGAGTTTATGTAACATGTATGGATAAAGATATAAAAAAAATTGAGAAATTAAAAGAAGGTATAGTTCCATTTTATGAGCCAGGACTTGAGGATATTGTAAAAAGAAATCTTAAGGATGGTAGATTAAAATTTACAAATAACATAGAAGAAGCTGTTGAAAATGCCCTCGTCATATTTATTGCTGTGGGAACTCCACCAAGGGGAGATGGTTCTGCAGATTTAAAATATGTGGAAGAGGTCGCAGAAGAAATTGCAAAAAATATGAAGAGCTACAAAGTTATTGTCACAAAAAGCACAGTTCCTGTTGGCACTGGTTTTAAGATAAAAGAAATTATCAGGAAGAATATTAACGGAAGTATAGAGTTTGATATTGCATCAAATCCTGAATTTTTGAGAGAAGGTTCTGCGGTAGAGGATTTTGTGAGACCTAACAGAGTTGTTATTGGTGCGGAAAGTCCTCAGGCTATAGCAATAATGAAGGACCTTTACAGACCATTATACTTGCTTGAAACTCCTTTTGTGATAACAAATATTACCACAGCAGAGCTTATTAAGTATGCAACAAACAGTTTTCTTGCTACTAAAATATCTTTTATAAATGAAATTTCCGCTCTTTGCGAAGTTGTCGGTGCAGATGTTAATGTTGTGGCAAAAGCAATGGGACTTGATGGCAGGATAGGTGCAAAGTTTCTTCATGCAGGAGTAGGTTTTGGTGGTTCATGTTTTCCAAAGGACACAAGAGCTTTAGTCAAAATAGCTGAAGAAAAAGGAGTTAATCTTGAAATAGTCAAGGCAGCAATAAATGCAAATGAAAGACAGAAAAACAGAATAATTGAGAAAATAATTAAATCTTTTGATAATAATTTAAAAGGCGAAATTATAGGAATTCTTGGACTGTCATTTAAACCAAATACAGACGACATAAGAGAGGCACCTTCTATATCAATAATTCAGTCATTGATAAAAGCAGGAGCTGAAATAAAAGCCTATGACCCTGCAGCTATGAATAATGCCAAAGATTTATTGCCTCAGGTGAAGTACTGTTCAGATGCTTACTCAGTTGCAGAGGATGCATCCGCATTGGTTGTTGTGACTGAATGGAATCAGTTCAGAAATCTTGATTTTGAAAGAATTAAGAGTTTGATGAAAGGTAACTTGCTGTTTGATTTGAGAAACATTTATGAACCTTCTAAAATGAAAAATTTGGGCTTTAAATATTATGGAGTTGGCAGGGGTTAAACTTCTTTTCTCAAAATTGACTGAAAACAGGGATGATGCCTTACAGAATCATAAGTTTTTGAGGTTTCAAGATATTTCCAGTTGTTATATCCTTTTTTAATGGCTTCTTTTAGCCATTTGCAGGCTTCTTCAGGCATTCCTTTGGCAGCAAATAATTCTGCCATACTGTTTAAGGCATAAATATTGTTAGGATTAAGTTCTATTGATTTTTTTAAATCTCTTTCCGCTTCTTCAAGTTTCCCCATCAGTAAGTAAGTAAACCCTCTGTTATTGTAAGGCATGCCATTGTTTGGTCTCAGTTCAATGGCTTTATTATAATCAGCTATTGCAAGTTCATAAAGTCCTATAACAGAGTAAACTATTCCTCTGTTGTTATAAGCAATGAAATAGTCAGGCTTTAACTGTATTGCTTTTGTATAGTCAGCAATAGCCAGATGATAGAGCTTTTTTCTGTAATAAGCATTACCTCTGTCCTTGTAGGCTTGATAGTTATTTGGGTTTTCTTCAATAAGCTTGCTGTATTTTGCTATAGCAATGTCATGTTTTTTTCTTCTTAAAAACTTCAATTTTTTATTTATCTGTTGAGACATTATATAAAATTTTATTTTGTTTTGCATTGATATTGCAAGAATTATTTTTTCACTTAAATTTGCCGATAGGAAAGAGCTGTCTTGAGCCCATTCTGTCATTCTGAGGGGCTTACGCTCCTTCATACGCTGTCCTGAGCCGAAGCCCTAAGCCGAAGCCCTGAGCTTATGCGAAAGGTCTGCGAAGGGTCTGCGAAGGGATGACAAAATAGTCCAAAACATAATTTTCTATCGGCAATTTCAAGTTTTCACCTGAAAAATAAATAATGATATAATTAAGAATGATTTATCTTGATTATAATGCAACAACTCCTTTAGAACCTGTTGTAAAAAAAGAGGTAACAGACACATTTGAAAAATTCGGTAATCCTTCAAGCATTCATTCTTTCGGCAGAAAAGCAAAAGAAGTAATTAATATTGCAAGACAGAAGGTTGCAAAACTAATTGATGCCAGTTCAGAGGAGATAATTTTTACATCAGGAGGCACAGAGTCAAACAATCTTGCAATATTAGGAAGGGCATTTTGCTTTAATTCAGGACATATAATTACATCTTCAATAGAACATCCATCAGTTCTTAATCCATGCAGACAACTTTCACGAATGGGATATGCTATTACTTTTTTGCCTGTTAACTCAAAAGGAATGGTTGACCCTGCTGATGTTAAGAAGGCAATCAGGAAGGATACAATTCTTATAACAATAATGCATTCAAACAATGAAACAGGTGTAATTCAGCCTATAAAAGAGATTGCAGAGATTGCCAGTGAATATAATATTCCTTTTCATACTGACTGTTCTCAGAGCATAGGTAAAGTTTCAGTATCTATTAAGGATTTATCAGTGAGCATGCTTACCATAGCAGGTCATAAATTTTACGCTCCAAAAGGAATTGGTGCATTGTTTATAAAAGAAGGATTGATATTGCATCCTATTTTATACGGTGCATCTCACGAAAAGGGATTAAGGCCAGGGACTGAAAATACTCCTTATATTGCAGGATTTGGTAAAGCCTGTGAAATTGTTTACAATGAACTTGAGGCAATCAGAAAGCATCTTAAAAATGTAACCAGTCTTTTGATTGAGAAGCTTCTTGAAATTCCTGGAACAAAGCTTAATTGTGAAGACACTCTGTGCATTCAAAATACAGTTAACCTCTCAATTAAAGGTATAATTGGAGAAGAACTTGTGCAGAAGCTTTCAGATAAAGTTGCCATATCATCTGGTTCAGCCTGCCACGCAGGAATCTGTAAACCAAGTCATGTCTTGCTTGCAATGGGACTTTCTCCGGAGCAGGCTTTATCATCAGTGAGAATAAGCACAGGGAAATTCACAACAGAAGATGATGTGAAAGAGGCATCTGAAATAATCAAAAAAGAGATTTTAACTTTGAAAGAGAAAAGTTAAGAGTCTTTTTTCTCGGCAAATTTCAGGATTGCTTGAAATTGCCGATAAGAAAAATGAGGTTTTTCAATCATCCCGTCATTCTGAGGGGCTTACGCTCCTTCATACGCTGTCCTGAGCGAAGCCCTGAGCCGAAGCCCTGAGCTTATGCGAAGGGTCTGCGAAGGAATGACACCTTTTTTGTCATTCTGAGGGGCTTAATGCCCCGAAGAATCTCTAATTGAAAAACTCTCAGGTGGAGAAAGGATGAGATTCTTCACTCCGCTAACGCTCCATTCAGAATGACAGAAAAAGGAAGATC
>Ga0209162_1000523_pt1 | contig 41772 bp, 27 predicted proteins | sample YNPNPMetaG_FD_187121 | JGI IMG/M metagenome (GOLD analysis project Ga0209162, IMG submission 187121) | Anoxygenic and chlorotrophic microbial mat microbial communities from Yellowstone National Park, USA - YNP NP MetaG (SPAdes) (version 2) ...
TGGTTCCGGCGGCGGCCTACCTTCTGTTCAACGCGGGGACGGACGGCGCCCGCGGCTGGGGGATACCCGTGGCAACGGACATCGCGTTCGCCCTCGGCGCACTGGCCGTGCTGGGCGACCGCGTCCCGCATGCCCTGCGCATCTTTCTGCTGGCGTTCGCCACGGTGGACGACATCGGCGGTATTCTCGTCATCGCCCTCTTCTATACCGAGCACCTGTCCTGGACCTGGGCTGCCGGCGCCGCCGTGTGTGCACTCGCCATTTTCGTACTGCGACGCCTGAACGTGCAGAGCACGGGTGCGTACGGCCTTCTGGGCGTCCTGCTGTGGCTGGCCGTCCTTCAGTCCGGAGTACATGCAACGATCGCCGGCGTCGTTTTCGCCCTGCTGACGCCCGCCCGGCGCGCCACGGCACAACCGGAGTACCTCGCGACTTCGGAGCGCTTGATCCAGCGTCTTCGCGACGCACTCAACAGGTCTGAAGATGACGAGGCTGCCGCCCTGCTCGGCGAGATCGAGGAGCGGACGCGGGCGACCGAAGAGCCGGCCGACCGTCTCGACCGGCACCTCCGCCCCTGGGTGAGCTACCTGGTATTGCCCGTGTTCGCCCTTGCCAACGCAGGGGTCCCCTTGTCATGGGAAGCCATCAGCCGCGCCGGCGCCAGTCCGATCACCCAAGGGATCGTCACGGGACTGCTGATCGGCAAGGCCGCAGGCATCCTGGGCGCAAGCTGGTTGGCGGTCCGGATGGGAGTGGCTTCTCTGCCAACTCCAGTGAGCTGGACCGGCGTGGCCGGCGCAAGCGTGCTGGCAGGAATCGGTTTCACCGTGTCGCTCTTCATCGCCGGGCTGGCCTTTGAGGGCGAGCCCCAGCTTGACGATGCCCGGATTGCCATCCTCGGGGCCTCGGCCCTGGCCGCCGTCGCCGGCATGGCCTTTCTCAGGTGGCGACTCCCCCGCATGCCCGCCGGCGGAGACCCACTCGATACGGGGGCCGGGACGGCGTGCTGACGCACGGAGCCGCCGGAGTCACGCGGCGCACAAGGGGGGTCGAGTTCGTGATCGGCCTGGGACTCCGGCAGGCGATCGGCCGTGGGGACATGCCGAGCCCGCTACTCCTGCATCGCCACGCGTTCCACCTCTTCCAGCGACGTCACACCCTCGGCGACCTTTGCGAATCCGCTGTCGAGGAGCGTCTGTGAAGTCCACTGGCCGGCGGCCTTGCGGATCTGCTGGATCGTCGGTTGCGTGAGGATGACATCCCGCAGCTCATCGTTGAAGGCGAGCATCTCGAAGATCGCGGTGCGGCCGAGATAGCCGACGCCCATGCACTGGCGGCATCCCACGTGAGTGTAAAGATGCTCGATCCGCCGGTTCTCCATCCGCATCTTGACAAGCAGGCTGGGACTGGGGCGGTAGGGCTTCTTGCACTTCTCGCACAAGACGCGAACCAGACGCTGCGAAATGCACAGCGTCAGGGCGTTCGCGATCACATACGGCTCCACGCCCAGGTCCATAAGCCGGAAAATCGACCCGACGGTATCCCGCGCGTGCAGGGTCGTGAAGACGAGCCGGCCCGTGATGGCCGCCTGCATGGCCACGCGAGCGGTCTCGGGATCCCGGATCTCGCCGACCAGGATCACGTCGGGGTCCTGTCGGAGACACGAAACCAGCAGCTTGGCGAAGGTCATGCCCGACTTCGGATCCACCGAGGTCTGCGCGGCACCTTCCAGCGTATACTCCACCGGATCCTCGATGGTGACGATGTTTCGCGCCGAGGCGTCGATGCTGCGGAGCGCCGTATAGAGCGTGGTGGTCTTCCCGCTACCCGTCGGGCCGCTGACGATGACCATGCCGGAATCGAGCTGGCACGTCGAACGGAGCGCCTTGAGCATCAGCGGGGGCATACCCAGGTCCCCCAGCCACGTGGGGGCGGCCATCTTGTCCAGGATCCGGACCACCAGTTTCTGGCCGTGGACCGTAGGGCTGTACGAGACCCGATAATCAATCCGCCGCCCGGGAACCTCGACGCAGAAGTTGCCTTCCTGGGCGACATTGCGCCGGGCAATGTCGATCTCGCACAGAACCTTCACCACGTTCAGGACAGCCTGTCCCAGCGTACTGGGCATCGTCAGGACGGGCACCAGCATGCCATCCACCCGGAACCGTACCTGGTAATCGAGCCGCCGGGGCTCGAAGTGGATGTCGGTCGCACGTGTCCGGAAGGCACCGATCAACAGCGAGCGAAGCACCCGGACGGCCTGGCCCTCAGCGCGGTGCCTGCCGGCCAGATGGATCGGTCGGCTGCTCCGGTCCAGCAGCGTGATGTCACCGACGTCGAAGCCGACGTCCCGCCCGGCCGTCGTGAGGTTGCGCAGCGCCGCGCCGACGCTGGCGGCGTCCCAAACCGTCGTGTGCGCGACGGGAATGGGGGCAGGATCATCGGCCGGCTCGATGATGGCCATAGGGATCGGCTCGGCGGCGGCGCTCGCGACGTCGGGAACCTCCTCGACCACCGTGGTGGCGAGCGGCTGCTCCGGCACAACGCGGAGAACGGTCTTTCCGATCTGGATTTCGTCGCCGCTCACGAGCACGGTACTCTGTACGGGGTGCCCGTTGACCCGGGTGCCGTTGCGGGACCCCAGGTCGGTCAGCAGGTAACCCCCCTCCGTCGGCTCGATCGTGCAGTGGTAACGACTGGCCAAAACGTCGCCGATCACGATGTCGTTGTCCGGCCGCCGGCCGATGGAGATCTTCCGCGGTGGGAGTTGGACCGTCCTGCTCGTCTGACCTTCCCGGATCTGCAACTCGAGCATGCCCGCTACCCGCATCCCGATATGCCTGCCCGGGGCGCTCCCCCGATGCCCCCGCGGAACCGCAGTATACAGGGCGTGCAACCAGACCGCCACCGGAGGCCGGAACCGTCCCCGCGAGCAACCGCCCAATCGCGGCGTTGACAGCGGCCGGTGCGGCCGATAGTTGTGATCGCCGGGTCGCGCACCGCCTTCCGCACGAACGCAGCGCATCTCGGGCCCGGCGGGGTCGGCCGGGAATGTCGGACCCATCGACGGGCAGGCTCGGAGGTTCGGGTGACAGGCGAGCTGGATGTGGGGCTGATCGGCTTGGGGGGAGGAGCCAGGGCGGTGCTGGATGCCCTGCTGGCCGAGCCGCGGATTCGACTCGTCGCCGTTGGCGACCATGACCGACAGACGGCAGAGGCCTGTGCGGAACTGACCGGGGCCGAGCCCTATCTCGACTACCGATCTCTGATCGTCGAACACCGGCTGGACGCCCTGTTCATCGCGGCACCCCACTTCGCCGTGGCTCCATATCTCAAACTGGCTGCCGGCCGGGGCCTGCCGGTCTGGAAGCAGACCCCGCTGGCCAGACGTTTCGAAGAAGCCCTCCTCCTGACGAAGCTGTTTGAGGGAGCTGCGCCGGGGGGCTGTCCTCTCGTGGTGGCGCGGCCATGGCCGGCCGAACCGGCGATGGCCCAGGCCGGGCAGACGCTCGCGCGTTTCGGCAAGCCCTTCTTGGCGGACTCTCGCGTGTATGCGTGCCGACCCGAGGACCTGGATTGGCGCGGTGACAGCGAGCGGGCCGGCGGCGGTGTTCTGCTGCACGAAGCCTATCCGGCCGTGGATGCCATCGTGCAATGGATGGGCCCTCCAGCCGAAGTGTATGCGGCGGCCTCCCGAGTCTCGCGGCCGCACACGCGGTATCCGTACGACACAGAGGATACCGCCGCCGTGGTCCTCCGGTACAACGACGGCGCCGTGGCCTCTATGGTATCCTGCTGGACGAGCGGGCCGCCGGCACTGGAGCTCACCATCTACTCGACCGGAGGAACCGTTCGTATCGACCGGCAGCGCGTGACCGTGTTCGACCGCGCCGGCGAGCCTGTCGGCACGCCTTTCGACCGCGCGCCGAATCCTTATTCGCACCCCATCCGGGTGTTTCTGGACGGGATCACGGGAGACCGCAAGCGGCTGGCGTCACTGGCAAGAGACCACCTCTGGACCATGGCCGTCATCGAGACAGCATACCTCTCCGCACGAACGGGCGAACCGGAGTCCCCGGCGAAGTGGTTCGAGATGCTGCGAACCGACTGGCCCTCCGCACCCGTCCCCGGCGCCGTGTCTGAACGACCTCCCGAAGCAGGACTCTCTCCCGCGGCAACCGAGCCCATGGACTAGCCGTCGGGCGAGGATTCCCGAAGCAAGCCGTGGTTTGCCGGTCGAGACGAACGACGCTCATCCCGCCGAGCCCAAGAGCAAGTCAGGAGAGCAGGCGCCTGCGGCACGCATCGAAGACGGTCCGGCCCCCTTTCGGCGTTCAAGGACCATGAACGTGCCGCGCAACGCATGGGGTTCGAAACGGCATTCCGGCCGGCTCGGGCAACCAGATCGCCCGCTCATCTGTGCCGGATTTCACATAGGAATCCTTCCGAACAGTGAAAAAACCTTTGACATGGCCGTGTGCCAGGCACTACGATACACTGCGTCTTGGCCGGAAACGAGCCGGCATCCCCCACCGCTCGGTCCACTGACAGATCCGCGGAGTCGCGGGCGCGTGGACATCAAGGCTCGCCCGTCTGGTCAACAGGCCCCCTCACCCTTTTGGAGGCAAGGTCATGAAGAGCAGGAACCAGGAAACGGCCGTGGTGGCTCTGTGCGCGGTTCTCGGCTGGGGCGCACCCGCGTGGTCCGGCGCCGGCGACGTGGGCGACTGCGATCCGCCGAATGTCGAAGTCCGCGCGAAGCTGGGCATGCGGAACAACACCGGGCAGGACGCCAACGACTTTCACTTCTACATGTACCAGAACGATCGCCCGAACGTCGTGGTGACCGGGGCGAAGGCCGGCAGCGCCCAGTGCGACAACGTGAACGTCGCACTGAGCACGGACAACGGCACGGGCAATCCGCCTCCGGGCAACCACGGCGCCAACGTGGACATGAGCGGGTGTGACATCCCCAACGGCGAGGCCATTGAGGTCGAGATCAGCCTCTGCATGAATGAGAAGAACGTCCTGAAGATCAAGGACGCCTACTTCACCAGCGACGGCCAGAAACTCGAAGGCAAACCCATGCCCGACCAGGGCTGGCGCACGGGCCGACCGTTCCCCGGCGGGGACGGGGGCAACCGCACCCCCGGCGGGGGCGGCCGCGGCGCTCAGGAAGGCAGCGGGGGCGGCGGACACTGGATTCACCGGGTCTGTATCGAGAACGACGACACGTCATGGCTCGTGCTCGAGAACCTCAAGCTCCTGGCTTCAATGACGTACTACCCCGCGCTGGACGCGATCGACTGGGCAAGCGTTCTTCCCATCCAGGACGCCAACGGCGAGCCCCCCGTGTGTATCCCGCCGGGCGGGCGATGGTGCTATGACTTCCAGACCACGGGCTCATACCTCGGCGGCCACGTTTATCTCTACTACACGATCCGACCGGCAGCGCCCGGCGAATGCGGCAGCCCGGCGGCCTCCCGGCTCACGCTCGCGCAAAGCGACGAACCGCTTGAGGAGTTCGGCGACCACCCTGTCGATGCCCTCGAGACGGATGCATTGGCCGGCCTGGACTTTTGGCAAACCCACGATCCCACCGTCATCACTTTCGGAGGTACGCTGCCGCCGATCCCAGCCGACTTCTTCGGACCCGGTTCGGAGCCTTTTGTCGGTACCGTCGCCCTCAAGGGTGTGGCCCTCGATCCCTGCACCAGCAATGCCGATACGATCGTCCGCCGGCCGGCCGACGCCTGGCTGCCCTTCCCCGGGGCATCTGATGCCGTTCCCATCGAGCTGGTCGCCCTCAACCTCCAGAGCACCGCGCCGATCCGTGTGGAGTACCGCGACGGCACGTCTGCCTTCTTCGACGTGTTCCTGACGGCAGATCATCGCTTCGTCGAGGTGGGCATCATGCAGGTCATGCGCGGCGAGACGGGAGAGAACCTCTTCGGCATGCAGATCCAGTACGTACCGCAGGTGACATTCGTGCCCGTCGGCGGCGGCCCTCCGTTGTTCCTGCCGGAGCTGCCCGCTCAGACGATGTTCAGCCTGTCGCCGGGGCCGTGGGATTACGCCCCCCCGATCCGACCCATCCCAGGCAGCGGACCGAACTTCTACGCCCTCCCGGCCGTCCAGCACACGATGGTCCAGGCGGACGGCTCGCCGCACACGCTGGTGCCCGCCCGGGCACGCCCCGCGCCCGACTTCGACTGCGACGGCGACGTGGACGTTAACGACTTCGCCGTCTTTCAGACTTGTTTCAACGGACCGGGCAACCCGCCGTCGTGCGACTGGGACGCGGACTTCGACGATGACGGCGACGCCGACGTGAACGATTTCGCCGTCTTCCAGGCGTGTTTCAACGGGCCCGGCCAGCCGGCCGCCTGCCCGTAGTCCTCCGGTGCCGCGAGAACCGGACTGATCACGTGCCGGCCGGCCCGCGCGGCTGCCAGACCGCAAGACAGGTAAGCAACGGGCTGCGAGGGTATTGCGACCGAAGAGGGCGTACGGGTCAGCCCGTCGTAAGGCGCCGGCGGGCCGTCTGCACTTCGGCCAGGAACCGATCCACGTCCCGGTAGCCCTCGAAGCGGTGTAGCTCTCTGCCGCCGGCGTCGGTAACCACGAAGGTCGGCAAGGCGGTCACTCCGTACCTGGAGGCCAGATCCGGGCGCTCATCGACGTCGACCCGCACGAGGACGAAGTCGGCCAGAGCGCCCGCCAGTCGCGGCGAAGACAGGACCTCCGCCGTCATCCGCCGGCAGGCGGGGCACCACTCCGCACCGAAATCAATGAGAAGCGGCTTGCCCTGCCCGCGAGCCTCCTGTTCGGCCGCGGCGAAGCTCTCGGACCAACCGGCCGGTGCAGGGACGGGCCGGTTGACGTACGCGTAGATCACCGCGAACGCCCCGAACAGAGCAAGGCCGAGCAGAACATTCCGCCGACGGCGTCCGCGATCCGTCTGAGATGGCTGCATGACCTATTATTGTCCTGGAGACCGGACCGGTCACGCCGATGCCGCTGTCGTACACGGTGATCCGCACGCCCTGCAAGCAGCCCCACGGTGCGCAGTGGGCCAAGCCGGGGTCCGCAGGCCATCCGCCGACCTTAGCGAAGTCCCGGGGCGCAGAGTACGCCCGGTCAGTGCCCTTTGGCCTCTTCGCGGGCCTTGCGGGCCTGTTCGACGATCTGCTGCTGAAGATTGCCGGGTACCATCTCGTAGTGCGACAGTTCCATCACGTAGCTGCCGCGGCCGCCCGTGATGCTCGACAGACGCGAATGATAATCGGCCACCTCGGCCAGCGGCACTTGGGCACGGATGACGGCCAGACCGCCCGGCAGAACGTCCTGCCCTTGCGGCCGGCCGCGGCGCGCGGCGAGATCACCCTGGATGTCGCCGACGTTCTCCGTGGGCACCGTGACCTCCAGGTTCACAATCGGCTCCAGCAGACATGGCTTAGCCCTCATGAAGGCTTCCTTGAAGGCCTCGCGTCCGGCGATCTGGAACGCGATGTCTTTGCTGTCCACGGGGTGCGTCTTGCCGTCGGTGAGCCTCACCTTCACATCCACGACGGGATAGCCCGCAAGCACGCCCTCCTTCATCTGGGCCTGGATGCCCTTGTCCACGGAGGGCCGGAACGCGATGTCGATCGCCCCCCCGAAGATCTCGTCGATGAACTCGTAGCCTTTGCCGCGTTCGTTCGGCTCGAGCCCGATGACCACGCGCGCGAACTGCCCGGCACCGCCGGTCTGCTTCTTGTGGGTGTACTCGACGTCCCGGACGACGCCCGTGATCGTCTCCCGGTACGGGATCTTGGGCGGTTTGGTGTTTACCTCCAGCTTGAACTGGTGAGCCATGCGGCTCAGGATCGTCCGCAGGTGCAGGTCGCCGATGCCACGGATCACCAGCTCATGCGTGACCGGATCCCGGTCGGCAATGAAGCAGGGGTCCTCCTCCGTGAACTTCGCCAAAGCCCCGCTGACCTTGTCGGCATCACCGCGACTCTTGGGCTCGATGGCCAGGGAGAACATCGGCGTCGGAAACGAGGGCAGCGCAATCGTCCCGGGCGTGCCCGTGTGCAGGATGTCCCCGATCTTCAGGTCCATCCTCGCCACAGCGATCAGATCACCGGCGATTCCTTCTTCGATCTCCGGGTGCTCGGCGCCCTGGAACTTGTGAAGGGCCCCCGGCCGCTGGCCCCGCCGATCGTCGTTAATCAGAACCTGAGTATCGTGACGGATCCGCCCCGCGTGCACGCGAATCAGCGAGTACTTGATATTGCTTTTGGGGTCGCCGGACACCTTGATCACCTGCCCGACAAACCGTCCCTCCGGATCCGGATCGATCGGCGTTCTCGCCTCCCCATTGACCAGAGTGCGGCGGCAACCCGTCACGGGGGACGGCGCGAAGTTGGCCACCGTCGCCAGCAGTTCCCGGACGCCGATTTCGTTGCGGGCATCCGTGAAGAGGATCGGAACGAGGCTGCCCGAGGCGATCGCCTTGGCCACCGCACCCGCCAGCTTCTCGGGAGCTACCGCCCCCTTATCCAGGTACTCCTCCATGAGGGCCTCATCCGCCTCGACCACGGCCTCCGTCAGGGCCGTGTGGGCCTCGGCCACGCTCCCGAAGTCCGAGGACCCCTCGGAGGCAACGAAGCAATCGACTACGGACTTGCCATGACCGCAGGGCAGGTTGAACGGCTGACACGCCTTGCCGAAGGTCTCCTGGATCTGTCCGATGAGCTCCTCGAGGTTGGCGTTCTCCGCGTCCATCTTGTTCACGACGATCATCCGGCCCAGGCCGTAATCCTTGGCCTTCTCCATCATCCGGCGGGTATTCACCTCGATGCCGGCGGACGCGGAAATGACGCAGACGGCCGTCTCGACGCCGGCCAGGGCCGCGATGGCGGGCCCGACGAAGTCCGGGGCCCCCGGGGTATCGATCACGTTGATCAGACGACCTTCCACCTTCACGAAGAACGCGGCGGAGTCGATCGAACAGCCGCGATCCTTCTCCTCATCCAGGAAATCCAGGTGGCTGGACCGGTCGGTCACACTGCCAAGGCGGTTGGTCACGCCCGCTACGTGCAGCATGGAATCGCCCAGCGAGGTCTTGCCCGAGCCGGCGTGACCGACGAGGGCGATGTTGCGAATATCCGCGGTGCTGTATTGAGGCATGGCAATCTCCGCCTGGTTGAGTTTCCCGACTCGCCGTCGGAAGGGCGGCCCGCCCGGCCCCCGCCAGAGCAGGCGGGACGCCCCGGCTGCCCCGGGTCCAGACCCGACGCGAGTCCCGCATTTTATTCGACCCGGCCTCGAAGACCAAAGGGCATCGCCTGCGCCGGGAAGCCGGGCGCCAGCGCACCGACCCGACCGCCTCCACCCGAGGCCCGGCCCCCCCGAGTAGCCGCGAGAGCCGCCGCGGTCCCTCAGGAGCCGGTGACCACGACTCCGCTCGTGACGGTTACGAACAGGGTGTCGCTCGCACGGTTCCCGGCCGCATCTTCCACCGTGACTTGGAACCAGTACGTACCGGCGGCCAGGAACGTGGCGGTAGCGCTGGCCGAAGTGGCTCCCGCCAGCGTCGCCGAAGCCCCCGCCAGTTGGCGCCACTCGTAGGCGTACGGCTCGCGGCCCCCCCGGACAGTCGCCCGGAGCGTCAGGCTCTGCCCGACCACGGCGGTCTGATCGGCCCCCGCGTCGACCTGGAGTGCCGCGGTCCCTTCGTCTCCGCTATCATCATCCGAGGCGCCGCCGCCTTCACCGGGCCGTGCAAACGGCATCGGGTGGAGGCACCCCTGGGCCATAATCAGTGGCGTGCTCGCCAGCAGAAGCGTCAGAATCACGAGGGTTCTCATAGGGGCCTCATAATAATCCCGAGGCCATCACGCTCGGCACCGGGCCGGACCGACACTTGGCCGTGACAGATCGCCCCCCGGCGGCCCCGCCGCCCGAGGATGCCGGCAGGAGCCCTCCAGGTGCCAGACATCGGACGGCGGGTCGACCCGGTTCAGTTATACCGCCCCCGGGAGTATCGTCAATCAACCTCCCGGGCCGGTCCGGGCGGGCGTTGGCAACCCGCCGGCAGGCCGGTAGAATGCCTGCGGCGTCGTAGCCGTGGAGCGTACGACTCAGGGTGTCGCTCAGGAGGAGCGGACCCGGCGCGGGCGCACGGAGGCATTGCCCACATGTATCTGAAACGCCTCACCTGCCAGGGATTCAAGAGCTTCGCCGACAAGACGGACTTCGACTTCATGCCGGGGGTCACGTGTATCGTCGGCCCCAACGGCTGCGGCAAGAGCAACGTCGTCGATGCCATCAAGTGGGTGCTGGGCGAGCAGTCCGCCCGCAGCCTGCGCGGCCGGCAGATGATCGATGTCATCTTCAACGGTTCGGGAACCCGCCGCAGCAGCAGCATGGCCCAGGTCGATCTCGTATTCGACAACGCCGACGGCCGCCTTCCCTGCGAACACACCGAGGTGACCGTTACGCGCCGCCTCTATCGCAGCGGCGAGAGCGAGTACCTGCTGAACAACCAGCCGTGCCGGCTGAAGGACATCCGCGAACTCTTCCTTGACACGGGCGTCGGCGTGGACGCCTACTCGATCATCGAACAGGGGAAGGTCGACGTCCTGCTCCACGCCAACCCGATCGAGCGTCGGCTGATCTTCGAAGAGGCCGCCGGCATCAGCCGATACAAGACCCGAAAGAAAGAAGCCCTCCGCAAGCTCGAGCGCGTGGAGCAGAACCTCCTGCGGCTGGCCGACATCATCGACGAAGTCGACAAGCGGCTCCGCAGCGTCAAGTATCAGGCGGGCAAGGCGCGAAGCTATCAGAGTTATGCCGCCCGCCTCCGGGAGCTGCGGGCGAGCTTCTCCCTCGCCGAGTATCACCGCCTGACCCAGCGGGAAACGGAGCTCAGACGCCGGATCGACGAGCACACCGACCGCGCGACCGTCCTGCGGACCGAGATCTCCCGCGCGGAAACCGCTGCCGCCGAACACGATGCGCGGATTCTGCGGCTCGATGCGGAGGTGCGCGACCTCGAGCAGCATCTGCTCACCATCACGGCTGAGATCACCACACACCAGGAGCGGATCGCACAGTCGCGCCAGCGGATCGACGAACAACAGGAAGCCCGCCGGCGCGCCCAGGCGCGCCTCGTCGCCGAGCAGCGGCGGACCGCGGCCCTGGCGGCCCAGGTCGAGGCCGAGTCGGCATCGGCCCAGGCGCTCGAGTCGCAGATCGCCGCCGGCCAAGCCGCCATCGACGAGCTGCACGCCCGGGACCAGGAACTCTCTCGCGAGCTGGCGGCGCTTCAGGCCCAGCTCGAAGACGAAAAGGCGGGAATCATCGAGCTGCTGCGACGGACGGCCAAGCTCCACAACGACATCTCGGCGCTCGAAGTCCACCGCGAGAGCCTTCAGGACCAGAAGGGAAGGCTCACCGCACGCGACGCGGTCATCCGGAGCGAGCTGGCGCAACTCCTGGAGAACAAGGCTCGTATCGAGGCCCGCTCCCGGGAGATCCGGGAGCTTCTCGAGGCGCAAAACCGCCGGCTGGAAGAGAAGAAGGAAGAAGCCCGACGCCTGGACTCCACGCGCCTCGAACTCGACCGCGAACTGGCCTCCGCCAAGGAACACCGCAGCGCCCTGCTTTCCCGCAGGCAGACGCTGGCCGACCTCGACCAGCGCCTCGAAGGGGTTGACGCCGGCGTCCGCGAGGTCCTCGAACGGAAGGCCGCCGACCCCACCGGCCGGACGTTCGGATACGTCCGGGGAATGGTGGCCGACCTCCTGTCGGCCGACTCGGCTCACGCGAACCTCATCGAAGCCGCCCTCGGCGGGGCCGACCAGTACCTGGTCGTCAGCGACACGGCGCGGTTCGTAGCCGAGGCCCAACAGTTCGAACGACTCAGCGGCCGGGTCCACGTCATCTGTACCGACCGCCTGGGGCCGCTCATCAACGACCGTGACTTTTCGTCCCAGCCCGGCTTCGTGGCCAACGCCATCGACTGGGTCCGCTGCCCCGAGGACCTGGAGACGCTGGCACGCCACCTGCTCGGCAAGACCGTCATCGTCGAAACGATCGAGGACGCCCTCCGGCTGTCGGACCTGATCCCGTCCGGCCACCGTTTCGTCACGCGGGCCGGACAGGTCGTCGAGCCGGACGGACGAATCGCGACGGGGCCCGCCGGCTCCGGGGCGGGTCTCATCTCCCGAAAAAGCGAACTCCGCGAGATGGATGCCCGCATCCAGGAGGTCGAACACCGCATCGCCGTCCTGGCCGACCGCCAGTCACGCATGTCCGCCGAAGCCGAACACCTCGCGGCCGTCCAGCAGGAGCTTCGCACGGCCATCTACGAGGCCCGGACGGCGGAGGTGGAAACGAACGCCGCCGCCGCCGCGAACGCCGAGGCGATCGACCGCCTCATGCGCGAACAACCGCTCATCGCGGGCGAGGTCGAGAGCCTCGAACGGCAGATCGCCGAAGCCGCCGAGCGCGCGCTCGCCAGCCAGGCCTCGCTCCAGGAACTCGAACGACAGAACACCCAGCGCGAGGAGCACGTCCGGCGACTGACCGACCGCATCGACCTCCTGGGGGCCCAACGGTCGGGGCTGGCTGAGCGGCTTACGGCCGCCCGCGTGGAGGCCGGCAAGCTGGCCGAGAAGCGATCGGCCCTCGCGGCAAACCTCCGGGCCCTTCGGGAAGCCCATCGGGCCGCCGGCGAGGCCGTCCTCCAGGCCCGCACGGAGTCCGAGGACTGCCGACACCGCCTCGAACACCTGGAGCGGGGAATCCTTGCGGCCGAATCGCGACTGGCCGAGCTCTTCGCGGTCAAGGAGGCGCGTTCGTCGGAGGTTCTGGCGCGCCGGCGGGCGCGGGAGCAGCTCCGGCAGGCGATCGAGCAGTCCGCGGCGCGGGCACGGGAGTGCCGCGGCGAGCTGGAACAGATCGAGGCCCAGATCCACTCGGCCCAGATGGAGCACCAGGAAGTCCGTGTGCGGCGCGATGACCTGGTCGCACGCGTCCGCGACGAGCTCAGCATTGATCTGGCCGACCAGTACGCCGGCTATCAGCATGCCGAACAGGACTGGGCCGCCGTGGAGCAGGAAATCTCCGATCTCCGCGCCCGGATCGAACGGCTCGGCAACGTGAACCTGGACGCCATCGCCGAACAGGAGGAGCTCGAGAAACGCTCCGAGTTCCTCACGGCCCAGCGCGACGATCTGACCGCCAGCAGGAAACAGCTCGAGGAGATGATCGAGCGACTCAACGCGGAGTCCCGCGAGCGGTTCACCCGAACGTTCGAAGAGGTCCGCCGCCATTTCCACGAACTCTACCGCAAGCTCTTCGGTGGCGGCCGGGCCGACATCCTTCTGGAGCGTCCCGCCGACGGGAGCGAACCCGATGTGCTCGAGGCGGGGATCGAAATCGTCGCGCGCCCGCCGGGCAAGGAACCGCAGAGCATCACGCTCCTGTCCGGCGGCGAGAAGACCATGACGGCCATCGCACTGCTGCTGGCGATCTTCCGAAGCCGCCCCTCGCCCTTCACGGTGCTGGACGAGGTGGATGCGGCACTGGACGAAGCGAACAACGAGCGTTTCAACCGGATCCTCCGCGAGTTCCTGGCACAGTCCCAGTTCATCCTCATCACACACAGCAAGCGGACGATGTCGATCGCCGACGTGCTCTACGGCGTGACCATGCAGGAAGCCGGCGTAAGCAAGCGCGTCGCCGTCAAGTTCGAGGACGAGTCCGAACCGGCCCCCGCCGTAGCCTGAGGCGCCGCAGCGGCCGCCACAGACGCCTTCTGGAGGGCCGGTGCATCCTCCCGGCGCATCACCCGGGCTGTTGGAAACCCCCGCGAAGCCCGTCGGGCTTCTTGTGCGGCGGTGCCGGACTGCGTTAGGCTCGTGACATGTCAACCTCTTCCCAGGCAGCTCCCGTCGCAGCGAGCCGCCCGACCCGCCCGAGGCCGGGCGTCCTCCCGCCGCTGGCGCCCCGCCAGATGCCTCCATTTCCGGGGATGTGGCGCGCCCTCGGCCCGGGCATCGTGTGGATGGCCCTGGCCCAGGGCTCCGGCGAACTGGTCTGGTGGCCCTATATCGTCGCCAAGTATGGTCTGGGCTTCCTGTTCCTGCTGATTCCCGCGTGCCTGCTTCAGTATCCCCTCAACTATCAGATCGGCTCATACACCCTTCTGACGGGCGAATCCGTCTGGCAGGCCCTGGTCCGGCTGAATCGCTGGTTCGGCGCCGTCCTGTGGCTGCTCATGACCGTTTCATTCCTGTGGCTCGGCGGATTCGTGACGGCCGGCGGCATGGCCGAGCTGACGGGCCGGCCGGCCGGCTGGTCGCTGGAACATCAGCGCCTCTTCTGGGGCCACGTGTTCGTGGCCGTCTTCGTGATCGCGCTGCTGGTCTCGCGGGTCGTGTACCTGCTGATCGAGAAGGTCATGCTCGTGGTGAGCCTCGCGACTCTCGCGGGGCTCGTCATGGCCTGTCTGCACCCGAAAGTCCGGGGGACGGCCGGCGAGTTCTTCCTGGGGCTCGTACGCCCCCGGTGGCCGGCGGGCCGGAGCTGGGAAGGCGCCACCGACGCGACCCGCCTCCTGACCGCCATCACGTTCGCCGGACTCGGCGGATTCTGGACGCTTTTCTACTCCTACTGGCTGCGGGAAAAGAACGCGGGCATGGGCGCCTGGTTCGGACGGATCACCAGCCCGATCACCGGACGCCCGGAAGTCATCCCGGACAGCGGCTATTGCCCCGAGGACACTGCCGAGTCGGCCCGGCGCTGGCAACGCTGGCGGCGGTATCTCCTCGTCGACATCGGCATCGGGATCGGGGGAAATCTGCTCACGACGATCCTGACGTGCTGGCTGGCCTATGCCCTGCTCTACCCGGAACGTCGTCTGCCGAGCGACGCCCAGCCCGTCGAGGTCCAGCGGCAGTTCTTCGCGGCGAGCTGGGGCCCCGCGGGCGGAGTCCTCTTTCTGGTCGTGGCGACCATGTTCCTGGCCGATACGTGGTTGACCACCGTGGACGCAGTCAGCCGCGTCCACACAGACATTCTGCACGCCTACTTTCCGCGGGCCGCGCGGCGTTGGCCGCACCGCACCTGGTACTGGGTCTTTACGGTTCTGGCCACCGGGATCACGTGCGCGACCATGCCGATGGCCCCGCCAGGCGAGCTGATCCTCTACTCCTCAGTCGTAGGCTTCATCGGAACCGTCAGCTTCAGCGCAGCCCTGCTGATCTGGAACCATATCGTTCTCCCGCACCGGCTTCCTGCCTACGCCCGGCCGGGCAAGATCTCGCTGGTGGGGATCTCCCTGGCCTGCGCCGCCTATACGGTGCTGGCGGCCGCGTATGCCTTCGAGCAGCTCAGGCGGTGAGGCACCCGGCCCGAAGCGCTTGAATTGGCCGCCTGCTTTGCCGAAGATGCCGCCCGTCAATGAGGCGGGCCCGTCCGGAGCCTGCTCGGTCTTGCGCTTCGCCCCGGCCCACCGGCGGGACCGGGGAGGGAGGCACCAGTGTCGAACGCAAACACCATGAGACCCGCGGTGGCGCGGGAAAACTGGGGCTCACGGCTGGGCGTGATCCTGGCCGTGGCCGGCTCGGCCGTCGGGCTGGGCAACTTCCTGCGGTTTCCGGGCCTGGCGGCGATCAACGGGGGCGGCATCTTCATGATCCCGTACTTCGTCTCGCTGCTGGTCCTGGGCATCCCGATCTGCTGGGTCGAGTGGACGATCGGGCGGTACGGAGGCGCCCTCGGCTTCAACAGCGCGCCCGGGATCTTCTCGGTGCTCTGGCCGAACCGCGTCAGCAAGTACCTCGGGGCGCTCGCGCTGATCATTCCCGTCGGCATCTACATGTACTACGTGTACATCGAGGCCTGGTGCCTGGCCTACGCGTGGGATTACGCCCGCGGCACCTTCGCCTCATATGCCGGGGACGTGGGGGCCTACAGGAACCACTTCAACGAGTTCGTCGGCATGCCCCGGAACGGCCTGCTGCTCCACGGCCGCCTTCAGGAGGGCGTCATCTTCCTGGCCGTCGTGTTCGCCACCAACTTCTTCCTGATCTACCGCGGCCTGACGCGGGGCATCGAGACCTTCTGCAAGTTCGCCGTCCCCCTGCTCATCACGGTCGGCATCGTCATCCTGGTACGGGTGCTGACGCTCGGCGCGCCCGATCCGGCTCGACCCGAACACAACGTCAACGCCGCCCTCGGCTTCATGTGGAACCCCAAGATTCAGCACGGCGGAATCTGGAAAGACCTGGCCAATCCCGAGCTGTGGCTGGCCGCCTCGGGCCAGATATTCTTCAGCCTCTCGGTCGGCTTCGGCATCATTCTGAACTACGCCAGCTATCTGAAGGCCGACGACGACGTAGCCCTCTCCGGACTCACCGCCACCGCCACCAACGAGTTCTGCGAAGTCTGCCTGGCCGGCCTGATCACGGTCCCGGTGGCGTTTCTCTTCCTCGAACCCCAGACTCTGAACAAGCAGACGCTCGGCTCCTCCTTCAGCCTCGGCTTCATCGCGCTGCCCTCGGTGTTCGCACGCATGCCGGCCGGCCAGCTCTTCGGAACGCTCTGGTTCTTCATGCTGTTCCTGGCCGCCATCACCAGCTCGCTGAGCATGCTTCAGCCGGCCATCGCCTTCCTGGAAGAGGGGCTCGGCATGGGGCGGCGGCTCTCGGTGACCTGTCTGGGTATGATCACGGCCCTCGGGGGCCTGCTCGTGGTGTACTTCTCCAAGCAGCTTCTGGCTCTGGACGTACTGGACTTCTGGGTCGGCACGGTCTTCATCTTCGTGCTGGCCACCGCACAGGTGATCCTGTTCGGATGGGCCTTCGGCATCGAACGCGCCCGGGAGGAAATTCAACGCGGGGCGGAGCTGCGCGTGCCGGGGTTCGTCTGGTATGTCGTGAAGTACGTCTCCCCGGTGTACCTCATCGTGATCTTCGCGATGTGGCTGCGCATCAATGTGCCGGCGAAGATCCGCGAGATCCGCGAACTGACCACCGAGGATCGCGGGACGGTCCTGCTCATGCTGCTCTTCATCGCCGTTCTGCTCGTCTTCTTCCTGCTGATGATCAACCTGGCGGGCAAGCGATGGAGGGCGAGCGGCCGGCACCTCGTGCAGAAGCCACTGCCCACCCCCGCATCTCCGCAGGAGAAGGAGGCCGCCTCATGACCACCGCAGGCTGGATCCTGATGCTCGTCTCGTGCGGATTCGTCTTGGCACTGACGGTCTTCTGCTTCGCGCGTGTGCTCCGCACCCCCAAGGCCACGGAACACATGCACGCCCCCCTCGAGATCGATACGCATGACACCGACGAGGAGTAGAAACGAGCCGCGCGGGCGGGAGCCACCCCACAGCGGCAGCGCCCATCCCGCCCCGCCCTGCAAGTTCAGGGCTTCGGCTCGGTCGTGTACAGGTGGATGATCTCCGATGCCCGGCCCCCGCCCAGATCCAGCGCCCCCAGGGCTCGGCTGGCCGCCGTCCGGATCGTCAGGTCCTTCTCGTGCAAGGCCTGCTCCGTCAGTCGGGCCACCAGTTCGTCCGGTAACAGCCGCCCGTACCGCTTCGCCGACTCCGCCAGCAGATCCAGAGCTGCAATCCTCTGCGTCGTGCTTCCACCGGCATCGAGGGCCAGCGTCGCAATCGCCGACTGAGCCGCCCGCGTATTGGACCAGGCCAGTGTCGCGGCGGCCGTCAGCCGCATCTGCTCCACCGGATGCGAGCACGATCGTATGAGAGCCGGTTCGGCGGGCGCCATCTGAAACACGGACGTGCCCGTCATCGCGATCAATCGCAGGGCCGTCGCTGCCCGCATCGCCAGGTCCAGCGCCTCCGGCTCGGCGATCGGCCGGCGACCGAAGTTGCGGCGGGCGCGCTCCCAGGTTCGTGCAAAGGCCTCCGAAAGCTGGGTCGCCTCGGCGTCCGACAGCCCGGCCAGCTTCGGCGGGGCCAGTCGCTCGATGCGGGCGTCTTCGGACGAGGCCCGCAGCGCCACGCCGGTGCCCCCCGGCTTCACCACGATCACCACCGGAGCCAGCTCCAGGCGATCATCCCCCCGCAGCCCCCGGATCGCATCGATCACCGGGGGGTTCTGGAGGTCCGTCGCCAGCAGCACCAGGTCCACGTGCGTCATCTCCTCGTGGACCCGGTTGACGGCCTCCGTAAAGCTGCCGGCAGCAATGACGGCGGCGTTCTGCCGCTCCGCCAGATCGGCCAGCAGGCGGCGGCTCTCCTCATCCGGATCCATGATCACGACGTTCTGCCGCCCGCGGAGGTCCAGCGCCGACGCAAGGATCGGCACCACCTGCCTCGCCCCGTGGAAGTCCTGCGGCGGCATCGCATGGGCCAAGGCCAAGGCCGCGTTGATCCGCACAAGCACGTCGGGGAACTCCAGCGAGGCGATAAGTGCCTGCTTGACATCCTCGGGCCCCACCAGCTCGCTCGCACTGGCAATTCCGTCCAGCGCCGTCACGGCGCCCAGGGCCACGGCGGCCTCCCGGTTCTTCACCGCCCGCGAGAGCGTCAGGTGGACGTAACGCGGCCCGAAGCAGCGGGCGAAATACAGGCTCCGCGGGTAATCCTGCGGGCGCGTCGCATCGGCCAGGGCCTTCTCGTCCGGCGCCACCGACTGAACGTCCATCCCCAGTTCCGCCTCGCGCCGGAAGTTGGCGGCCAACCACAGCGCCACGGCCGCCGGGAGGTCCGGCTGAAGCCTCAGGGCCTCCTCGCAGCATCGCATCGCCTGGATCTCATTGAAGATACCCGACGGAACGGCCGTAAAAACAAGCTCACCGCCCTGCCAGAACCATACGTTCGCCGCCCCACCGGGCTCCGTCGGACGCAGCGACGCCGAGTCCTTGTAGTAATCCTCGGCGAGGGCCAGGAAACCGGCGGCCGCGGAAAGGTCCGGCACGCCTGGATTCGCCCGCAAAATGCGTGCGACAGCCCGATTGGCCGTCTCCCGCACCGAGGCGGAAGCCGTGGAATCCTCCGCGATGCGCTTCAGGTATGGAAGCGCCTGCGGGTAGCCGAGTTCGGCCAGCGCATCCATCAGCGTCTCCCGAACCGAATCCTCCCGCACGCGCAGCGCCGCTACGAGCGGATTGACCGCCGGCCTGCCGATCTGCGGCAGCGCCCGTTCGATGAACGGGTAAAGCCGGCTCTTGCCGGGGTCCACCAGCCACGCCACCAGCCACTTGACGGCGTACTCTCCGGCGTACTTCAGCCGCTCCATGCCGACCGCCCGCTGGGTGGGCGTCCCGGCCAGCAGTTCAATCGCGCCCGTGATCTGTTCCGCGCTCTTCCGCTTGAGAACCTCCCCTTCCTGAATGACCTGGATGATCCTCTCTGCGGTATCGCGGAGGCTCCCGCCGCTGACCAGCAGGAGCAGCGTTTCCCGGCTGTTGCGGTACTTCTCGGCCAGCTCCAGCATCGTTGCCGGCTTGAAATCCGGGTGCCCGGTCAGGGCGGTTCCGAACCGGCGCGCCACATCGAAGCTACCCATCCGGGCGAAGTGCAGGTAGTCCGCAAAAAGCCCCTCGACCGTGCGGCCCTGTCCCGCGTCGGCCGGCTCGCTGGCCGCCGGTTGTGTGGCCGGCTGACCCAGGGCCCTCCGACCGGCAGCCGGGATCAGAGCGAAAGCCAGAACGACGGCCAGCGGCGGCAGGACAGCATGGGCCGACCGGTCGGATGAGCAGGCACGTGTACGCATGCTTTGATGATCCTCGTGTCGATTCGCCTGTGGGCACAACCTCCGCCGCAGGCCGGACCGCCGGACGGCTTGCGGACACGTCCCCGGATGGTCGGCGGACGCGAACCGGCGCCCGGAACCACGGGAACACGCGGCGGCCGACCCAGACGGTACTGGGTGGAGCCGGGATTATAAGTCGGCGCGACGGGCCGTCAAAGGGTACCCGGTCCTCGTCCCTCCCCCGGAGGCCGCCCTGCGAAAAGGCCGACGCATCCACGGGCCCGCCTTCTCAGCGGCCTGCCGCCTTTTCCGCGAACCGCTTCTGGAATCGCTCGTACGCCGGCTCAGCGAAGCTGGCTTCCAGACCGTCCTTCGCATTCGCGTGGGACGACGCGAAGGAGGTGGACCGCGTGTCGGCGCGCAGCGCCTGAGCCAGCTCATCGACTCGCGCGAACTCCGCCCGCGCCGCGTCCTCACGGCCGCCCCGGAGGTACCGATCCACCAGAACCAGTCGGGTGAGGAACTCGACCGTCCGGTGGCCGTACGCGAACAGGGCGGCGTCCTCGGCGATGCGCAGGCGGATCCGCTCGGGCAGGTTCATGCCTCCCGCGTAGTCGATCAGCATCCGGCAGGCCTGCATGTCCGCCAGCATCTCGAGGAGGTCCGGGCCGTCATCCGTCTCGAATCGTGTCGGCTCCAGCTTCATGTGCTTGTGCGGGAAGAGATCCTCCCGGCCCGCCCCCAGACCGCGGGCCAGCGTGTACTTCAGCGGCGTCACGTTGCACAAGGCGGTCTCCAGCCGGTCATAGAAGGCCCGCATGACGTTGGCCGCCGGTCCGTAGCGCTTCGAGAAGTAGTCCTCCCGCATCGCGGCCACATCCGCGGACGGATTCCAGAGCATCCGGGCCATCTGCCAGTTCGTCAGAGCGCGGGTCCCCCAGTTCCCGACGGCCGTGTGCATGTAGTGCATGTGCCGCGCGCCCGTGCGGTAGTAATACGGGATATCCTCGGCCATCACTCGTGAGAAAACGACGGGCAGGTTCTTGTAACCCGAGACATTGTAGTACTCACCGATGAAGATCTGACCCTTGTAGTGGCGGTTCGGGGCGACGGTCCAGCCCTGATACTCCCGGTAATAACGCCGGTTGTACTCCGTGCACGCCTCCGACGTGAACGGATGAACATAGCACCGCACGATCGGGAAGAATGTCGCCGCACAGCGGTCGTAGTTGAAGTCGGCCGGCAGCGGCCGTGTCGGCGGCTGGATCACATCATGGTAGGCGAGGAATTCCACGGACACCTCGCGGTTCAGTTGGCCGGAGGCCCGCGCGGCATCGATCGCCTTCGAGAGGGCGTGGACCACCAGGAGGTTGCGGTCCGTCGGCGTGCCGAGAGCCTCGCACGCCTTGCACTGGCACCACCGCCCGCCGTCGAAGAGCCAGAAGTTGATGCTGTCGGCCCACTTCCATTGGCCGCCGGCCAGATCCGCCACGAGATTCTTCATGAACTCGGCGGTGGCATGCGGATTGGACGTGCAGTAGTTGTCGCCGAAGTCGTACTCGAAGCGAAAACTCCGCTTCCCGTCTTGAAGACCGTACCACTCCGGGTGGGCCTCCCCGTAGGTAAGCTTGCCGTCGTGATTCGCATCCCCCTTCCCTTCCCCGCGAGGATATGGGTCGGCGCCCTTGGCCTCGTCCCCGGAAAAGTCCGCATGATTGTACGGATACTCCTGATTCGGATGCAGAAACCGGTACTGCGGGTGGTGTCCGCCGCAGGTCATGCGGATTCCCAGCCGCTTGAGGGCCGCGGGATCCTTGCACTCGACCGTCCAGTAGTTCATGCGGTTGCGCGCCATCCACAGGTAGAACTCATCGGTGCCGCGGTCCTCCCAGGCCCAGAAACCACGCGTCCGGAAAGCGGGCCTCTCATCCACGTTCAGCTCCGGGACGGTCAGGTCCTTTAATCGCGGCACCTCCTCGTGCACCTCCCCCGGGGCGAACCACCGGCACCCGAGGGCCTCCAGGAAGGCGTACGCGGCGTAAAGCGTCCCCACCCGGTCCCGTCCCGCCAGAACGACCCGCCCCTCGCCCGGCCGGCTGCGAATCCGGAACGAGCCCACCGGCCCCTCCCGGTCTTCCAGCTCCGCCGCATCGGGTCGAGCCGCCACCTGCCGGTTCGTCTCCGCGTTGCCCACGAGGATCGCCGGACCGTCCGGCGGCCGGTCGTCATCCACAATCGGAAACGCCTCCGCATTCCCCGCATCGGCGCCCGTCAGCTTGCAGAGGTAACTCCGCAGCTCCAGCGCGGCAAACGACTCGGTCGCGATCGTGTCGTCCGTCAGGTCGGCATCGAGCCAGTTCGCCCGCCGATACGAGTCGGCAGCGGCCTGCACGGTCTCATGCGAGCCCAGATTCACGACGATGGTCCACGACCCGGCCGCACCCGCCGGGACACCGCTGAGCAAAAGGGCGAGCCCCGTACGGGCCAACCCCGCCACAACCGATTTCATCCGATCACCTCCTGCGATTCGGCGTCGAAGCGGAACATCCTGCCCTCGCGCCAGGAGCGCACGCCCAGACACAAAGCGGCCATCACCCGGTAGCCCATCTCCACCGGATAATACGGTTCCTCGCGGGTCCGCATGCAGGCGATCCAGTTCGCGTCGTGGTCCGCACGCCCTTGGGGCTCGATCCGCATCTTCCGTACCTTGTCCGCGAAGGGACGCTGCGGGGTGATGACGACCGCGGTGGGCAACTGGTTCGAGTCTTTCTCGAAGCTCAGGGTGGCGTGCTCGCCGCGAATGGCCATGTCCACCCCGTCGGTCGTCGTCTGTGTGCAGAAGAGCGTCGCGACGTAGTCGCTGGGGTACTCGACCATCATGTGGAAAGTGTCCGGGGTCTCACGATCGTGATGGACATAGATCCCGCCGGCCGCCGAGACCCGCTTGGGAAACTCCGGCCCGAGCATGAGCTGAAGGCCCGAGAGCACGTGCGCGATCAGGTCATGCGCCAGCCCGCCGGAATAGTCCCAGTACTTGCGGTAGCGGAAGTACCGCTCGGGGTCGAAAGGCCGCCTGGGCGCCGGCCCGAGGAAGCGCTCCCAGTCGAGATTCTTCGGTGAGCAGTCCTTGTCCATCGGCCAGTTCCAATCCCCCGCAGGGTCGTTGCGGTACACACCGGCGGTCGCCCACACCACCTTGCCCAGGACATCCTGCGCCAGGAGCCGGCGGGCCTGCCAGAACACGTCCATGGCGACGCCCTCGGCACCCACCTGGACGACCCGCTTCGTGCGACGGGCGACCTCGACCATCTCGCGGGCCTCGTTCAGGTACAGCGTCATGGGCTTCTCGACGTGAACATCCTTGCCCGCTTCCATCGCGTCGATGGCCATTCGCGCATGCCAGTGATCGGGAGTGGCGATGATGACGCCGTCCAGCTCCTTGCGGGCGAGCAGATCCCGGTAGTCGTGATAGACCGGCGCCCCGGATTCCGCCTTGGCTCGCTCCTTTCGCGGCTCGTAGATGTCGCACACCCCCACAATCGCAATGTTCAGCTCGGATGCCCTCCGCTTGTAGTTGCGGATGTGTTCGGTGCCCATCCCGCCGCACCCGATCACACCGATCCCCAGCCGCTCGTTGGCCCCCAGGACGCCCAGGGCCGGCATGACGGCCGGCCCCACCCCGACGGCGGCAACCGCCCCGACGGAACGCTTGAGGAAATCCCGACGCCCGAAGACTTTCTTGCCGGCCATGTTTCTGCTCCTTCCGGATGACGGGAAACGGACCGCCCGTATCTTACCGGGCTTCGGAACGGACGCGATAGCCCTGCACCCGCCCCCCGCGGGCCGCGGTAGACGCACCCTCAACAGCCGTCTGTGGATCAGCCCTGTGGACAGGCGTCCGTCGGGCTCTGACCGGCGCCGTTGAAACAGATTTGGAAGACCGCGAAGTCGTTCACGTCCACGTCGCCGTCCTGGTCAGAGTCGGCCTCCCCGCATAGGCTGGGACTCACAGGCGGGCGGCCCGAGCCGTTGAAACAGACCTGGAACGTGGCGAAGTCGTTGAGATCCACGTCGCGGTCGCGATCGAGGTCGCCGTACCACCAGCGAACGCTCAGAACAGAACTCCCGGTCAACCTCGGGCGGAATGTGAGATTCCGATCGAAGAACACGTTCATGCCGATGACCCCGTCGAGCGTTCCGCCTTCGACGCTGGGCAGGTCCATGACGATCACGGGCACCTGTCGCAACGTCAGCGGCCCGCCGAAGGCGTCAATCTTGAACACGTCCACGTAGAAGCCGGGAGCCTCCGCCACTTCGCCGCAGACGTTGGCCACCTCCACGGTGAACTCCGGGAAATCGGGGTTCAGACCCAACTGCCCGGCCACGAACGACCGGATGACGCTCACCTGCGCACCCGTGTCCACCATGAGCATCTTGCTGATCTCGCCGCCGGCCCCCTCCGACATCCGCACGCTGGCGAAGAACCACCCGCCCGTAGGAGGGGCCAGTTCCATCAGCGCCAGGGCCGTGGGAATGCTGGGATGCTCGAAGCGATCGAAGTCCGTAAGGTCCGGATAGTAGGCCGAAATCGTCATTCCCGCGGGACGGACGTCCAGAGGAATTTCGATCCGGTACTCGGGAACGCGGGCGTCGCCCGGCGGATAGATCCTCACGTCCGGTGACACGTAGGTCACCCCGTCGCGGACGATCGTCCATGTCAGATCGGTGCGGATCACGAAATCCCGAAATGCCAGCAGCGGCGTACCGACCACGCTCTGAACGTCCACGAGGTCTCCGCACGAGGCCTCCGGAATCGTCACGAGCGATACGTTCCAGTGGCCGGCCAGTGCCGCCGTGTCCAGTGCCAGCGTGACGGGATCGATCGCCCCGAGCCCCGCCATCCAGACCCCCAGCGGGTCGGTAACGTCCGCATCCACCTGGCAGCCCGCCCCGCCGATGGGCACGCGGTTGCCCGTCAGGCGCGTCTCATCAAGCCCCGTGCGGTCCCGATCGCACTGCCCGATGAGATTCGTCGTCGCGCCCGTGTCGAGTATGCCGATGGCGTACCGCTCAGACATCGGGCTGGCCAGCGGCGGCCCCACGACGGTGTTCGAAACGACGTGCGCAAGCTCCAGCTCGCCACGACGCTGATTCGTCAGCGCGATCGCGATATACGGCGAAAACCCGGAGACCGGAATACCCACCGCGGTCTCCCCCTGGACCACCGCATGGGAAGATTCCGTCGACAACGCGGCGGGCCGGCGCACACCCACCACGCGCAGACCCGCCACCACCGGACGCCGCCCCGACGCCGCCTCCGCCGGCTCGCCCCTTGCCACGCCCTGGCCCACGACCGGCACGAAGAAGGCAACGGCCATCCACCCGCGCCACAGGGTACTCCGCGCAAACAGCCCCCGGACCACACCGGGATTCCCGGCCACCGCCGAGCAACAGCAATTGCGTACCAAAGGAGGCTCCTCCACCTCGGCCAGGCCTTCGGACAGTGCCCTGACTCATTATAGCCCGCGGGTGGCTCCGGAGGGCGTGTCTTACAACGACGCGGCCCGCCTGGTCGACGGCCGTCTTGTCTTCGGCCGCACGGACCGATAGCCTGAACGGGGTGCGGATCATCGGCCACGGAATCGACCTGATCGAGTGTGCCCGCATCGCCGCTCTTCACGAACGGCACGGTGAGCGGCTGTTCGCGCGCCTGTTGACACCCTCCGAACAGGCATACGTCCGCAAGCGAAGGCTCTTCATCCCCCACCTGGCCGGACGCTTCGCGGCCAAGGAGGCCATCCTCAAGGTCCTGGGCACCGGGTGGCGGGGTCCGATCGCGTGGCGCGACATGGAGATCCTCAACGACCGCAGCGGCCAGCCGCACGTCACGCTCTCGGGCGAATGCGCCCGCATCGCCTCGCAACTGGGCATCACCCGGATCCTGGTATCGATCACCCACACCCCCCACTATGCGGCCGCCAGCGCACTGGGAGTAGCAGATTGACCCTCAGCCGCCCCTCGGTATCGGCCCCGATCCTCGGCGCCCCGTGGGGCCGCTTTGAAACCGAAGGGTGAGCCTGGCCCCGGACGGTTCGTTGGGAAACGTCACGACCAGCGTGGGGCCTTCAACTTGATACCGGACCGGTAAGGATCGGCCGTCTTCGACCCCGGCCGCAACCTGCTCAACGCCCCGGCCACCGGTGAAAACACGCGCCACGCCCGGTGTTCCCGCAGGCCCCCGGATCGCAAGCTCAAGGACCCCCCCCTCGCAGCTCTGGCGCATCAGTCGATGGGTCGTATGCAATACGCAGGGCGGGCCCGGCTCACCGCCGACCGGGTTCATGATCGGCGTAACGTCGCGATAGAGCCCGCTGGCGTCCCGCTCGAGCCGTATCCCGTCCAGCAGGGGTAGCTCAGGGGCCAGCACATCGATGAACCTCCCGGCCAGCTCCAGAGGCTGCGCCCCCGCGTGAGCAACCACATAGGGCCCCCGACGCAGGCAGAACGCCCCGGCTGTCGAAAGCCCGCCGGGCACTCCTCTCCTGCGAAGCGCCGATTCGAGAACCGGCACATACTCCCGCCGGACCGCCTCCGGGTCGCCGAACCGGCGCGGGGAAACCGAGCGGCGCATCACGGCCCCCCGACCCACCACTCGATCGAAATCCGGCTCGGAAGCCAGGCCGAGCTGCGCAAGAAGATGACGCAGGGGCGAGGCCTGACCGGCCTTTCGCCACCAGAGCTCGGCCCCACCCAGATCGTCATCGGCACCCAGAAGCACAAGGGACCCGCCATCCCGCACCCAGCGCGCGAGCGCATCGTGGAAGTCCGGCCCCGCCGGCTTCCACGCCTCGTACGACACAACGATCACCTGGAAGCGCGACAGATACCCGGCTTCCGTCGCCCGCTCCGTCACACACGCGGCGACCGGAACACCCGCGCCGATCAGGGGCAGCAGCATCCCATACGTGGCCTGGAGGCGCGGCGCCGGCTGCTCTTCCCACATGATCGGATCGCCCACGGCCACGCCGATCCGTGCCCGAACATGTTCGGTTACCCACGTCCCCCCGTCGGGCACATCCTGGAGAGCCTGGACGGCCGAAAGGACCACAATGCGGAAGCGTTCGGGCGCCGGCGTCCCCCCGCCCGTCGAGTATCCCGGCAAGAAGATCCGGTCCGGCCAGGGCATCACCTCGAATCGGCTCACGCCGGGAAACAGCAGCTGGGCCACCACACAGTGCCGGTACCACTCCTCGAACTCCGGCCACTTGTGATTCGGGTCGTCCTCGACGGGATCGGCCAGCAGCCAGACAGCCTTCGAACCTCCGGCAGTCAGCTCCGCGAAGTAATCGTACAGGGCATAGGCCGAGGCAAAGAACGACTTCTCAGGCGAGTCGTAGTGGGCCAGGCACCAGTTGACCGGACCCGTCCAGACCTGACCCACGTAGCCCTGCGCCTCCTCGATGGCTCGAGCGGTCCCCAGCGGCGCGACCAGCCCGGAGGCGACATTGCTGTAGACTCCGTGCACGGGAACGATGAACGCCGCTTGGCGGCCAAGCTCCCTGGCCCGTCGCAGGGTGGCCCGCCCCACCCGCCGTTCCAGTTCCACGTACAGCTCGTTCTTGAGCTGGCCGGTCAGGAAGCGAGCCTCCGCCGACGCGCTCTCCGGTTCCCACGGACGCCCGTAGCGCCCGACCCAGAGCGGCGCAAACGCCTTCTCGTAGCCCGTACGCAGGTGGGCCAGCGGCTCCTCCGGAAGGACCGCGTCGGCCCCGGCCTCCACAGAGTGCACGGCCATCTCTTCGAGATGACGGATCCAGCCCTCTGTGGGAAGCATGTACGGCCGCACCCCGGCGCACTTGACGATCTCACCGCGGGCGTCCCGCTCCACCTCGTCGGGATGAGGCAGGCCATCCCACCGGCCGGTCCAGTAAACGTTTGTGGCATCGGAGTCGGCGAAGAACATCCGCCCGACGCAGTAGCCGCGCTCCTTCCACGAGCCGATCGCCTTCCGGAGGCTGCCCGGCGGGTCGCCGTGCCGGTGGACGACCACGGCATCCGTGGCGATGGCCACGCGGGGGTCATACGCTACATTGGTCTGAAAGAACGTCTTGGCCGCCAGAAACGACGCGGGCGGCTGGGCGCCCGCGCCCCCGCCGGAGAATACCACCCACCCGAACACACCGAATACGCTCCGCATGCAGCGGATCATCACGACTCCTTCGTCGGCTTCCGGGCCGTCTTGTCGCCCGCGAGGACGACCTTACACTACACCTCATGGTACCACGCATGAGACTCTCTTTCCAGCAGCCCCTCGCAGCTCTGATGGTGGCCTCTCTGTGGCCGGCAGCCGTAGCCCGCCCGGCCGACCCGCAGAAGCCAAAGCCCCCGCGGCCGCTGACCGCCGCGGAGTCCAAACCGACAGCACCGTCCGTCAAGACCGATCCATGGCGGCCGATCTTCGTCGGAATCGAGCTGGCGCGCACGCAGGCGAGCCACCCGCGGCCCCTCCAGGGCTGGGCCGTTCGCATCGACCTGAGGGCCCCGGGAGTGGAGTTTCTCGTAACCCCCTCTAACGGCGACGCACCGAAGGACACGGACGGGCTGAAGACCAGCACGTTCCTCAAGAAGCACAAACTCCAGCTCGCGATCAACGCCTCACCGTACGACGTGATCCCGGCCGACGAGGGCGTCCCGCTGGACGTCGCGGGCCTGTCGATTTCCAGGGGCGACCGCTACTCGCCGCCGAACGACACGTATGGCGCCCTCCTGATCTCAAAGGACAACAGGGCCTGGATCGCGACCCCGCCCATGGACACGAAGGCCGCCTACAACGCCGTCGGAGGCTTTCGCCTCCTGCTCGAGAAGGGTCGGAACGTGGGCTGGCACGATCAGCTCCACCCCCGTACGGCAGTGGGCGTCTCCAGGGATGGCCGCTACCTCTACCTGCTTGTCATCGACGGCCGCCAGAGCGGCTACAGCGAGGGCACCACCACCGCGGAAACGGCCGAATGGATGCGCCTGCTGGGGGCCTACGACGCCCTGAACCTGGATGGTGGCGGGTCGACAGCGCTGGTAATCGACGACGGGCAAGGAGGAGCCAAAGTACTCAATCGCCCCATCCACCTGAACATCGTCGGAAACGAGCGGGTCAATGCCAATCATCTGGGCGTGTACGCCCGCAGACTGACCGACCCGCCTCGGCACGGGCCGGAGTAATCTGCCCGAGGCGCTCAAGCTTGAGGTACTCTCTCCCGTCGCGGCCGGCCCGCGTGCAATACCAACCCGGCCGCTCTACGAGGCCGTTATGCATCCCATGATCCGTATCGCCGCCACGTTCGCCCTGTGCGTAGGTCCCGCCACCACCGCGGATCCGGCTTGGCGACCGGCCTTCGAGGACGACTTCGAACGCAACGAACTGGGCAACGCCTGGATCGTTCGCGGACAGGCCACGATCGAGCACGGACGGCTGCAACTCATCGGGCCGGGCTCGGTCGCGCTCATTGCCCGCCCCTTCGCCGCCGATGTCCGGCTCGAATTCGACGCCGCGGCCTGGCCGGGGGCGCCGCCCTGCGATCTGTCGGCCACCATCGCCGCTCATCCGGATCGCGGCTACACGTACCTGCTCGCGTTCGGCGGCCAGAACAACCGCGTCAACCAGTTGATCGGCCCCGGCGTGCATCTGGTCGATGAAAAGCCTCCCCTGCGGATCGAACCGGGCAGGACTTACCACCTGGTGGCCACGCGGGAAGGCCGCCGGCTGACATACGAGGTCGACGGCCGCAGGGTTCTGGAGGCCCCCGTGGAGAACATCGTGGGCGGACCCGGTTTTGATCACGTCGGTCTGGTGACCTGGGCCGGCATGCTGGCAGACAACGTCCGAGTGTACGAGCGGGTCACGCCCCACCCGGACACCCCGAGCTACCTCACGTCGCTGCCCGGGCTACCGATCGAGCGCGAGGGACGAACCGTTCGGACCGTCGACCCGCGGCTGGAGGCCCCGGCCCGGCCCGCAATCGAAGCCCTGGCCGCCGGCCGATTCGAGGATGCCCGAGCGGCGTTCGAGTCGCTGGCCGATCCACTGGCGCGGCTGGCCGGATTGAGCAGTCTCTTCGGCGATCTGAACTACATCGAAAGGCCCGGCGATCTCAGCACGCTGGCGGCCGAATGGCGGAAGGCCGCCGCGGCCGATCCGGGCAACGCGACTCTCGCGACTTACGCGCGGGCCGCCGACCATTTCGGCAGGCTGACGATGTCCCGCGCCGGCGACATCGATGCCACCTTGCTCGTACAGCTCGGCCCCGCCCACAACCCGTTCTACTGGAAGGCCCGGCTCTATCAGGCCCGGTATCTCTATTGGAACGGCAGAGAGGGCGGCGATCCGGCCCGCATCCGAAGGGCCGTCGAGTGGATGAACGAACTGAAGTCGCTCTGGCCCGACAACCGGGTTCTCCGCGAGTACACCGGCCAGGACGTTCCCTGGGGCGAGGAACTGACCGCGGATACCGCGACCCATCCGGCGTGGGCCGCCTTCCTCCGCGAAGCGTACGCGCGCCAGATCGCGATCATGCGGCGATGGTTCGCCCTGCGCCAGGCCCCCGATGGACAGCTCGGCGGCGGCTGGGGCGACGACGTGGAACTCATGCGCACCTGGATCCCCATCGCAGGCATCTCCACGGGCGCCGGCGATGTGACCGCCGGCATCGAGCGGCTCGCGCACGGCGTCTGGGGCATCTGCCGCGACGGCTACGCCAACGAAATCGGCGACGTCGAACACACGGCCGAGCCCTCCGCCGACGTGCTGCCGGGCATGATGTTCCTGCGATATGGCGACCCCCTCTACGTCGAGTGGAACCTCCGCACGGCCCGCACCATCCGCGAACGATTCATGGCCATCGACGCGAACGGGTATCCCCGTTTTCGCTCGTCGGAGTTCGGGGCGCCGGGCGTACACGACGTCGGCGGCGACACCGGCTACCACGCGCGGGCTATGAAACACTTCCTCTGGCTGGCGTGGCAGGGCAGTCTCGAGGCCCGGGACTGGTTTGTGGCCTGGGCGGACGGCTGGCGGGCCGCCACGATGCTTGATCTGCCCGACAAACCCGCCGGCGTTCCCCCCAGCTCGATCTGGTATCCGGACGGCGGAATCGTGCCGCCGGGCGCCGCCGTCTGGTATGACGAGAAGCGCAACTACTACGGCCCCCGCGGGCTTCCCCAGATGGTCTTCGACGCTCTCCTCTCGGCCGCCTGGCTCTCGGGCGACAGCCGCTTTACGGAAGCCTTCGAAACCATGATGGATCTGGCCACACGCGGGCCCCTGCCGGGACCGGACCCCGCCCCCGGATCGCCCGAGTGGAACCGCGCCGGCCTGGCGCACGTGCCCACCGCCAACCATGCGGCCGTCTACCGGTTGCTTACCGGCAGCGGCGTGTACGACGAGTACCTGCGCCGCAATGCCACCGCCTTCCAGCGCTACGTCATCGACCGCGACCTCGGGCCCCTGCTGCAAAGCTTCGAGCACACCGCCCGCTCCCTCCGCGTGAACCTCTGGTTGCAGACCACGGAGGTGCTCTCCACGGACCGGGCAGCCCTGCCCGGAGCCCTCGACGTCTTCGGAGCCTACACCGGCGCGGTCCAGCCGCTGACGGATGCCCAGTGCCCCACGTTCGCGGTCACCTATGAGACGCCGGACCCCGACTTCGCCGCCCTCGTCGTCGAATCGGGCCCGCGACGACTGCGCGTGTGGCTTTACGGCTTCTGGCCCGCGCCCACGCGGGTGGTCCTGCGACCGTGGCTCCTCGAAACGGGCGAATACGTGCTGATGCACGGCGAGCAACTCGCCGGAGAGCGGCCCTTGCAACATCGGTACGCCTGGGCGGCCCCCGAACGCGTACGCATCCTCCACCGGGCTGAGCCGATCGACCTGGTCGTGCCGCCGCGGAAGGTCTACGTCGCGGACCTGCGGTTGGCCCGCTCCATCACCGTGCCCGCGCGGGCCTGCGACCTGGCGATCGGACCACGCGACGTGCAGCGCGAACCCGATAGTATCAAGGTGACTGTCCACAACATCGGCAATGCCCCTGCCGAGGAGTTCGACGTGGCGCTCCAGCAGGCCCGCGCCGGAAGATGGGAGACGGTCACTCAGTCCCAGGTTCGGCGACTCTCGGACCCGCAGGGCTTCGTTCCGTACACCGCGGCTGTTCGGCTTCCGATCCAGAAGCCGCAGCAGGAGCTGCGCATCGCCGTCGACCCGGCCGACGAACTGTACGAACTCTGCGAAGACAATAACATCGTTGCCCTCGCCCCGTAGGCCGTGTACCTCGCGACTCCACGGCCCGGAGCGAAAGAGAATGCCGAAAGGACCTCCCTATGCGCAAGTGCCTGAGGACTCTCCTCATCCGCCCGGCAACGGTGCTTGCCGTCGCCGTCGCCTCGGCCGCCATTCCGCCCGCCCAGGCCCAGACGCGCCCGCGGGCCGCCACCGGGCCTGCGGGTCGGGGCTGGCGCAGCCTGGCCGACTACCCGAGACCCCCGGCCCCGGACACCGGCTGGGGCATCCATGATAATCCGAACTGCGTCTGGACCCCGGCGGACCCCGACGGGTTCTTCCGCGAGCTGCGCCAGCGATGGGGCTTCTGCTGGTTCAAGGTACTGGCCTGCGGGGCGAACAAGCTGGAGGTCGTTCGGGCCTGCCGCCGGCAGGGCGTTGAGCCCGTGGTACGGCTGTACGTGGAGCGGCCCGCCCCGTACTACCCCCGCCCGGGCCGGGAAGAAGCCGAGTTCCGACGGCTGGTCCGCCAGTACGTCCAGGCGGGAGCCCACTACATCGAGGCCGGCAACGAACCCAACCTCAGCCTGGAATGGGCCCCGGGCCAGTGGGACAAACCCGGTCGAACCGAACGCCTGTGCCGTCAGTGGCTGCGCGTCAAGCGCCTGATCGCCGCCGAGGGCGGCATCCCCGTGTTCTACGCCATGAGCGTCGGAGGCGAGGACAAGCGCAACGCCGGCCAGTGGTGGGAGGATTGCTTCCAGACCTTCCAACGGTGGGATCGGATCGACGAGGCCTTTGCCGGGGCGGCGTTCGGCGCCCACCTGGGGCCGGCCAACCACCCGCTCGACTACCCGTTCGACGCCCGACGCAACCTGCCCCATGCCACCCGGCAGGAGCGGATCGAGTCCCTCATGCGCGACAACACAGGCTACCTCGCCGTAGAGCTGCTCATAGCCCTCATGGACCGCTACCTGCCCCACCGGATTCCGATCCTGAGCACCGAGGGCGGCGCGTTTCCCGACAACCGCGACGACCCGGATTACCCGCCCGTCACGCCGGAGCGCCATCGCGACCTGAACCTCGGCATATTCGAGCGGTTCAATCCCGCCCACCCGGAGTACTGGGGCGATCCGCTCTTCGCCCAGATGTGCTGGATCTGGCATGCCGACGAGGGCCCCTTCGCCAAGGATAGCTGGTGGGACAACCCCAAGTACGGCCGCATGCCGATTCTGGACGCGCTGGAGAAAGCCGTCCGCTTCGATCGCGGCGCCGCGCTGCGCTCGGGAGGTTGAGGCCCGCCCCGGCGGACCTCAGTCGCGCATGTACGCCACGACCAGGTAAAGCACCGCCTCTTCCGTCCCCGTGTTCTCGATGGCGTGCTTGACATCCGCCGGATAGTAGGCCGAATCGCCCTTGTTCAGCTCGCAGCTTTCGTCGCCGGTCGTCACCCGCACCGTCCCGTTCTGCACGCAGAGCAGCTCCCGCGTCCCGTCGAAATGAGGCGCGCTGCGGAGAACGCCGCCCGGCTGCAACAGAACCTTGTGGAACTCGACATCCTTCTCGAGGTGAAGAGGCGAAAGCGTCCGCCACCGGCACAGCCGATCCAGGCGATAGTGATAGGTGCGGTCATCGGCCCGGATCACCTCGATGGCCGGCGTCCCGTCCCGCGGCTCCAGCATCGCCGAAAGGGACATGTTGAACGCCTCCGCGATCCGGTAGATGACGGCCAGCGTCGGGTTGGCCTGGTGACGCTCGATCTGACTGAGCATCGAGCGGCTGACGCCCGAAGCCTGGGAGAGCTGCTCCAGCGTCCAGCCCCGCCGCTTGCGCGTGGAACGCACGCGGTCGCAAAGGGCGTCGTTGATCGCATCGAGACTCCGCCCCCCGTCGCCCTGGCCCGTCTTCCGTCTTCGTGCCGCGTTCATGAGCCACTTCCACAATACTGGAACGAAAGAGTCATCCCGGTCCAACTGTTCATTATACCGGAGACAGGCCGGACAGGAACAGCCGACCCGCCGCAACCGGGAGGGGGCGGGCCCTTCACCCCGCACGGCGGCCCTGCCGGCTCCCGAGACCGCCCGACATTCGTTTCAACCTGTCGTCGGAGGGAGCATCCAGCCCCTGTTTGAGAGAGTCACCCGTGCCCCCAGCCTTGGAACGGCATCCGGGCCCAATCGGACCAGACGCCCGATAATCCGTCGCTACAATCGGGCAAAGGCGTCCAACGCCCGCTCGATGTGGGATGGCTCCAGGGCCGCGGAAACCTGTACCCGCAATCGTGCCTTGCCCTGCGGGACCACCGGATAACCGAACCCGATCACGAATACGCCCAGCTCCAGCAGACGCCGGCTCTTGGCAATCGCCTCCGCCGTCTCGCCGATCATGATCGGGATGATGGCCGTGGGCGAGTCGCTGCACTCGAAGCCGAGCTTCCTCAGACCGGCCCTCATCCGACGAACGTTCTCGTGCAGCCGCGTTACCCGTTGCGGCTCACGCTGCACGATCTCCACCGCCTTGCGGGCGCTGCACGCCACGGTCGCCGGCAGGGCATTCGAGAAAAGGCTCGGGCGGCTGCGCTGAATCAGCAGCTCGATCAGATCCGCCGAGGCCGCGACGTATCCGCCCGCTGCCCCCCCGAGCGCCTTGCCCAGCGTCCCCGTGATCACGTCCACCTGCCCGAGCAACCCGTAGTGCTCGGCGGTCCCGCGTCCGCCGCGGCCCAGCACCCCGACCCCGTGCGAGTCGTCCACCACAAGCATCGCACCGTACTCGCGGCACAGCCGGACCAGTGCGGGCAGGTCGGCCAGGTCGCCCTCCATGCTGAAGACGCCGTCGGTGATGACCCATCGCACGGCCTTCCCCGCGTACTGCCGCAGCTTCGCCTCCAGGTCGGCCATGTCGCCGTGCCGGTACACGACCCGCTCGACATTCCGCGCCAGCCGGCATCCGTCGATGATGCTCGCATGGTTCAGCTCATCCGACAGGATCACGTCGGCCTCGGTCGCCACCGTCGGAATCAGCCCCTCATTGGCCGTCCAGCAGCTCACATAGGTCAACGCGGCAGCAGTCCCCGAAAACTCCGCCAGCGCCCGCTCGAGCTCGCGGTGGCAGTCGAATGTCCCGCAGATGAACCGGACCGACGCCGTCCCGGCCCCGTAGCGCCGCAGGCCCTCGATGCCGGCCTCGACCACCTCGGGGTGGTTGGCCAGCCCCAGATAGTTGTTCGAACAGAGCACCACGACCTCGCCGACGCCCTCCATGTGCACCGTCGGGCCCATCGGCGTCGTGATGTACTGGAGGGACTTGAACTGGCCGCTCTCCTGGAGCCCGACCAGCAGCTCCCGGGTGCGTCGATCGAACGCATCGCTGGGCATGTTCAATCGCCCTTCTGCGGCACGGTCATGACGACCTTGATGGCATCGCCGCTCTGCATGGCACGGAAACCCTTCTCGAAGTCCTGAAGCTCGATCCGGTGGGTGATGATGGGCTCAAGCCGGATCCGCCCGGACAGCAGCAGACTCTCCATCTGATACCAGGTCTGATACATCCGCCGCCCGTTGATCCCCAGCACCGTCGCCCCTTTGAAGATGATGTGATTGGGCAGGTCGAGCGCCACCGGCTTCGAAGCCAGCCCCAGCAGCGCCGCCGTGCCCCCGTTGCGCAGCACCGAGAATGCATCCCAGATCGCCTTCGGATGGCCGCTCATCTCGAGAACCACCTGCGGCCCCTGGTTGTGGGTCGCACGCCGCGCCGCCTTGGGCCAGTCCGGGTCGGTCGCCAGCCAGCCGTCGTCAGCGCCCAGCTCCCGGGCCAGCTCGATCCTTCGAGGATCCACATCGGTCACCAGGATCCTGCCCGCGCCCGCCGCCCGCGCAATCGTCACGGCCATCAGCCCGATGATGCCCACCCCCGTGATGAGGACGCTCCGGCCGCTGACCCCGGCGGTCATCACGGTGTGAACCGCGTTCCCGAGCGGATCGAGAATCGCCGCCACGTGATCCGGAATCGACGGATGTACCGGCCAGACGTTCTCCTCCGGCACGACGAGGTACTGCGCGAAGCAGCCGTCGCGGTCGATCCCGATGATGTCCACCTTCTCGCAGATGTGCCCGTTGCCCGTCCGGCACGGCTCGCAGTAGCCGCAGCCGATGTGGCCTTCGGCGCTGGCGCGAATGCCGGGCCGGACGCGCGTCACCGCGCTGCCGGCGTCCACCACCAGGCCGACGAACTCGTGGCCGGTGGTGATCCCGAGCGGGATCCGGCCCTGGCTCCACTCGTCCCACTCGTAGATGTGCCGGTCCGTCCCGCAGATGCCCGCGTGCGAGACCGCAATCAGCACGTCCCGGGGACCCATCTTGGGCACGGGAGTCTCCGGGGACCACGTCAGCCCCGGCGCCGGGTGAGCCTTCTTCAACGCGACCATCGTTCGGCCGATCGCAGATGCCACGGAAACCTCCTTCGAGCCTGTGACCCGACCCGCTATAATAGGCACTGGTCGTTCGCTTTGCAAGAAAAGGTATCCAATATATCGAACTCGCCGTGCCTCGCCGTCCGTCCACACCGCCCCCCGCCGCACCCGGCCGGCCGTCCCCGGAGGCCGTGAGCCGCCGGCTCTGCGAGCGGGTGCGACAGCTCCGCCGCAAGAAGGGCTGGACGCTCGAACAGCTCTCCGAGGCCTCCGGGGTCAGCCGCTCGATGCTCAGCGAGATCGAGCGGGACCGGGCCAACCCGACGCTCGTCGTGGCCTACCGGATCGCCCAGGCCTTCGGCGCCTCCCTCGGCGAACTGATCCAGGTCGAGCAGGATGCCAAGACGATCGACGTCATCCGCGCCGATGATCGCACCTTCCACTACCGGTCGGACCGCTACTGCCGCATCCGCACGCTCTCCCCGCTCCACCTGGAAAAGGACGTCGAGTTCTATGAGGTGATCCTCCGCCCCGACGGAGCGCTCCGCAGCGCCCCTCACTACGAAGGCACCCGCGAGTTCCTCACCGTACAGCGCGGAGTGGTCCGCGTCACCTCGGGCCAGGACGCCTGCGAGCTCCACCCGCGGGACTCGGCCTACTACCCGGCGGACGTCCAACACGCCATCGAGAACATCGGTCCGGACGATGCCGCCCTCTTCCTGGTCGTAACCTACGCGAGGGTCTGACGACGCGAGCCCCAGAGTTTATCGAGCTTACACACACGGATGGATACCGCGCCGTCGCCCGCTGGTGGCCGCCTCCTGCCGACGTAAGCCCGCAGGCCCATCCGCTCATCCCCCCCCACCCGACCGGGGGCCGACGGCCGCCGGTCGCCCCCGCCCCGCCCCCCTGCGCCGCCGTACTCTATCTGCACGGCATCCAGTCTCACGGAGGGTGGTTTGAAGCGTCAGCCGCTCGCTTGGCCGCGGCCGGCTTCGCCGTCCTCCTGCCCGACCGCCGCGGCAGCGGCCGCAACACGGCCGATCGCGGCCACGCCGCCTCCGCCGCACGTCTGCTGAAGGACTGCGGCGAGTGGCTCGAGGAACTGCGGCGCCGCACGGGCCTCCAGACCGCGCACGTGATCGGCGTCAGCTGGGGGGGCAAGCTGGCGGTCAACCTCGTTCGGCGGTACCCGTCGCGGGTGGCATCGCTGGCCCTCGTCGCGCCGGGGTTGTTTCCGCTTGTCGATCTTCCCGCCCGCGAGAAGCTCCGCCTGGCCTGGGCCGCCTTGGCCGCCCGACGCCGACTCTTCCGGATCCCGATCAACGAACCCGAAATGTTCACCGCGACGCCCTGCTGGCTCGACTACATCCGGCGAGACCCCTTGCGACTGACGCACGTAACGGCCGCCTTTCTGATGGCCTCGCGCCGGCTCGACCGCTTCCCTCGGAAGGCCGGGCGTCACGCGGGGCCGCCAACCCACGTCTTTCTGGCTGAACACGATCGGATTATCGACAACGAGAGAACCCGCCGGTGGCTTCGCGAGTTGCCTTGGCCCCAGCGCCAGATCACCGAGTACCGCGGTGCGCACCACACGCTCGAGTTCGAACCGCAAGGGCACCCCTATCCCGAGGACCTGCTCGCCTGGATCCGGTCGGCTTGCCGTGCGGTCGCCCCGCCGGCCGGCTCACATGCCCCAGACCCCCCTCATGCCCCGCACGACGCCTAGGGCCCGCCGCGCCCGCCCGTCATCGAACCGCGCCTCGCGCCGTCCGCCCGCGCCCTGAGGGGCGCCGGTCGGCGAATCCACGATCCGCGCGCCCCCCCGTCAGCCACTGCTGGTGGGTTGTGTGGCGGCCGTCCTGCACAGCAGGGTAAGCACCATGGTCCCGACCTCGCGGCGGTCGGCCACGTCCCACCCGGGGACCGGCGGAACGGGGCCTGCCCGGATCGACTGGCGAATCGCCAGCAACGCCCCGGCAGCGATCCACTCGTGCCGCCCCAGCTCCTCGATTCGGCGGACAACACGGTCCCCGGGCGTCAGGGACTGGGTCATGTGGTACGGCGGGTCCAGGAAGACGATCGAATACGTCCCCCCAGGCGGCTCGGGTATGGACACGGTCAGGGCATCCCCCACCACGACGCCGCTCCGCTGTTCGGCCCCCAGTACGCGAAGGTTCTCCCGCAGCGCTCGAACCGCCGGTCCCCCGCGCTCCACAAAGCACGCATAGATCGCCCCTCGCGACAGGCACTCGATGCCCAGCCCGCCCGACCCAGCGAACAGGTCGAGTACAGCCACAGGGGGCAGCGACCCCGGCTGGGCCAGCCGGGAGCCCAGCCAGTCGAAAAGTACCACCTTGGCCCGATCCAGCATCGGTCGGGTCGCTTCGCCAGGCGGACCGTACAGCCGACGCCCGCGCCATTCTCCGGCGATCACACGCATCGTCCGTCGGCAGACTCTCTCACCGCCCCGTGCCAGGGACGTCCTGCCCTTGAACCACGCCCCGCGCCCAACGCCCCTGGCCGACCACTCACACGTCCCTCACCGACCCGCCCGCGTCGTGGTCACCGGCTCCATCCCGATGCGCATCTGGAGCTCGTCCACTCGCAGAACCGCCGATGCCGCCGCCTGCTCCGATGGCGTAACACTGACCTGCCCCTGAAGCACGATCTGGTACGCTTTGCCCGGTTCCACGGCAAACGCGAACTCGCGAAGTTCCCTCCGCTCCGTCCGCCCCTGGGCGCCGTCGCTTGAGACCGTATCGAGATTGAGCTTCCAGCTCACCTGACCCGACGAGTCCCTCACCGTCGCCGTCAGGCTCAGATTCGCGGCGTTATCCGCCTCCGGCGGCTCGGCCGCCACCTCGTGCTGCACGCGAAAGCTCAGCCGCACGGCCGCCCGGGCCGGCCCGTCTCCGTGGTACTCGATCATCTGACCGATCTGGAATAACGCCTCAGCGCTGCCGCCCTTACTCGCCTTCGCCGAGGCGGACGCCCGCCCGCTCGGTTCGGCCTCGGCCGTACTCTCGGCCTCGCCGACCGGCCCCGGCTTCTGGCTGCTCTGGCGGGTGTGAATGTTGAAGGGGCGATCCCTCGGAAGTACGGTTTCTCCCGCCGCGGCCGCCTCGACCATCAGTCGCTGTTCTGCGGGAACCCATACAGGCGGCCCCGAGCCATACCCGCCGCACCCCCCTGCCAGACTCGCCACGACGGCCGCCGCACCGGCCCATGCCGCCACCCGCATAACCTGCCGATCCGACATGCCCTGCTCCTCCCGTCGGCGGCGCCACCAGCGCCTCCCGAAAAGCCAACCCTAACACGCCCATGCGGGCCTGTAAACGACGCGCAACATCGGCTGAACCGCCGCATGGCATCCAGCCGTCGTGATGCCCACAGGCAAATCGGTATTACCGGACCCACCGCAGAACGCCCACCGCCGGCTGGACGAGACATGCGCGGGAATCATATGATGCCGTAGGCGGGACGTGCCGACCGGGTGCGGCCGGTATCCCGCGTGGAGAGGGTTATGGGCCTCCTGCGGACGCTCCGACAGCGGCTCTCAGGACCCCTGCTGGGCTGGGCCGGCGGGGCGTCGGCCGTCATCATCATCGTGTGGCTGCTGCTCGTGAACCGGCTGGCGCCGCCTCCACGATCCATGAAAGCCGCCCCCCACGATGCGAACCGGTCACGAGTCATCGGCGAGGATGACCGCATCGCCGTGACCGACCCATCCGCCTATCCCTACCGCAGCATCGGACAGATCACGGCCTGGTGGGGCCTTCGCGGATACGTCGGCACCGGCGTGCTGGTCTCGCCCACACAGGTTCTGACGGCGGCTCACTGCGTGTACCGCCAGGAACTCGGGGGATGGGCGGACTACGTGACGTTCGCACCCGCGCGAACCGGCACCAGGCAGCCGTACGGAGCCGCCCAGGCGGTCCTGTTCGCCGCACCGCGGGAATACACGGAGGACCATCGCCAGTCCCATGATGTGGCCCTCATGACGATCGACCTCCCGCTCGGAAACGAAGCCGGCTGGGTAGAAGTGGTCCCGGATGCAGCGGCAGCAGCGGCGGCACGATCCCTCCCGATCATGTCCGCAGGTTACCCGATCGAGCCGGGTGACCAGATGTTCGCAGCCGGCGGCTCCGTCCTGAACGACTCGGACGGTCTGATGGAAATCGACGTGGACGCTGTCTTCGGCCAGAGCGGCAGCCCGATCTGGGTCACGGCCGGGGACGGCCGGGCCCTGATCATCGGCGTGCTGGCGGCCGAGCTGAACAGCGGCCGGGCCAATCTCGCGGTGCCCGTGACGCAGGAGACGCTGGTCCAGTTGCAGTCGGCCCAGGCGGCAACGCTGTCTGCCACGCCCGCCGGCGCTTCGGACCAGAGCGTTTCACTGGGGGAGCCGGCCGGGCCTACGGGCCTGGCGGCAGCGCCCGTCCCCGCGTGTGGCGTCGGAATGGCCACCACGGCCCTGCTGTCCGCCGCCGGACTGGTCCTGATTCGCAGACTCGTCTGAACCGAGCGCGAACGCCTTATTCTATCGGAGCTTCTTCTCCACCCCCAACCAGGTCGCACCCCGCGAAGCGCCCCGTTTGCACGAGCCGGAGGGCCCGCCGCCTACGCCATCCACTTGTACTGCTGCTCGATGTTGTCATGCGGGCGATATCTGCGGGCCAGGTCGGAGATTCTCCCGCCCAGAATCTCGATCCGTTCGAGGTCCGCCTGGCCCATCCCCGCCTGCGCGCAGAACGTGAGGTACCCGACCTTGGCAAAATCGAAGCCCATGAGCTCCACGGCGACACGGTCGGCTGCCAGCCAGTCGGTGCCCGCCACCGCCACCTTGTGATCCACCGGCTCACCCAGCACCGGCCCGTTGTGCTCCATGCCGACCCAGCCGTCGATCACGGCCAGGTCGGGCTGTCGCAGGAGCGCCAGCGAAAACATGTTGTAGTGGATGGCCTCGTTGGCCGGCCCACCGTGCACCAGCACCTTGTCGTTGCGGCCCCGGGTCCGGTCGCTCCAGCGGAATGTCTCATCCTTGAGCAACCCGCCGACAACAAGGTTCTTGAGGGAGAGGGTCACGACCGCCCGATCATGCGTCTTCATCACGGTCACGGAAACGACGTACAGATCCGGGTCCAGCAGGAGTCTCGAAAACCGTACCGCGTGCGGCCGGTAACGGTGGTCCACGACGTGGCGGATCACGTGCGGCTGGGTGTCCAGATCGATCAGCCGGGCGCCGTACTGCTTCTCCAGGCGCCGGTACCCGTACTGGTCGAACGCCTCGGACGCCGGAGCGCTGGCGGTGGACTCGGCGATGAGGATCTCGCCCTTCACCAGCGGCCGGAAAAACTCAAGCAGCCCGT